>OGLV01000029.1_pt1 | contig 65107 bp, 64 predicted proteins | sample 1572851 | NCBI WGS metagenome assembly OGLV01 (sample SAMEA2582005, study PRJEB24529) | metagenome | biome: Human gut stool | place: China | collected 2011
CAGGATATCCCATGTTCCGCCAGCTTGCGCCGCGCCGGAGGATAGACCGGATTGCAGATCTCCTCCCGGCTGGTCGCTGCCGATTCGATTTGAAATTGTGATGCCAGCCCAGCCTTCTTGACCAAATCCTTCATTACGAACTCTGCCATCGGGCTGCGGCAGATGTTGCCGTGGCACACAAAGAGTATCTTCATCGCACGTCTTCTCCTGTGTTACTTCTTTTTCTTCAGTATAGCAGGAAAGTGCCTGTTCGTCGAGAGAAGAATGCAGCCACGCCTGAGATTCTATGGCTTCCACCAGTTTTGCTTTTTTCCAGCCGAAGTGTAGCACAGCTCGAATGTACCACTCCCGTTCCTCGTTGCTGCTACACCGCTCTAAAATGGCCACATTCTGCGTCCAGCCGAGGTTCATCGCCAGCCTCATGATTTCAGGAAATTCCTCGTAGGCCGCGTAAAACGCGCGCATGCGGCGCAGGTTGCGGGGAGAAAAGCCCTCGGCATCAGGGCGGGTCATTTGCAGGTGCTCGGACGCTGCAACAGCCGCGCCTTTTTCCGCTCTGCCACTGACCAGATGGCCAATCTCACAGTACAACTCCATTTGCGGTAGCTGTTTTGCCATGAGTTTGTCCAGTTTGGAAAACAGGACGCTGTAGTCTGCGGGTTTGCGGATGTTCATGGGTTCTCTCCTTTCTCTATCTGAGGTGGCAATTCACTATCTAATAAATGTATTTTCTTCTGCACGCAATTGTGCTATAATAACAATTAAGCGTAAAAATTGAAGAACGTTTTGTTGCTTTTGAACGGTTTGAATTCATCGCAAACTGAAAAGACATTTAAAATGATCATGCTTGTATTTTTAATAAAACGGGGATAAAGGAGGAAAAATTGCTGTGCCGAAGGATGCAGAAAGATATTTAGACCTTATTAGCTTACACCTACAAGAACATCGCGCAGCATTATTTGTCGGTTCTGGCTTTAGTCGGAATGCCGCAAAAATTAGTCCAGGTGTAAAGGATTTGCCTCTTTGGGATGATTTGAAACGATGCTTTATAGGAAAGCTAAATTTGGATCATGAGGGCTCAACAGAAATGGAGTACGAGAGTCCCTTGGCTCTTGCAGAACAGGTCGAGATTGCGTATGGTCGTCCGGAGCTGGATAGGATCCTATCGGATGCCATTTGTGATGATGACTATCGCCCAGGCCAAGCCCATCTAAAGTTACTCCAGCTTCCCTGGAGCGATATTTTTACAACAAATTATGATAGGCTGCTTGAGCGTGCCAGCTATGAACTTACAGAGCAGCGCTTTTCTGTTGTTTTGAATAAAAACGATTTGCTTGGTAGTGCTGGCTCAACACGGATTATCAAGCTTCACGGCTCGTTTCCTTCACAGCGTCCGTTTATTATTACTTCTGAGGATTATCGCACTTATCCGCAGAAATTTGCTCCATTCGTTAATACAGTACAACAATCTCTTTTGGAAAATACGCTATGTATGATAGGCTTCTCAGGCGATGACCCCAATTTTAATAGTTGGGTTGGCTGGATGCGGGACAATCTTGGAGAGAATAATATGCCTCGCATGTATCTTTTACTTCATCGTGCTCCGTCTGAGGCCAGAAGAGAATGGCTTCGCCGAAAAAATGTAATCGCAGTTGATCTTTCTGAAATGTTCCCGGATAAACAACCTGCTCTCATCTATGAGAGTGCATTGGATTATCTCATTAAGCAATGGCGGGCATCGAACGAAATAGGATTGAAGTGGGCATTCAAGCTTCCAGAACAACGGCACCCCCAGAGCACAACGATAGAGCAAGCTTTACCAACACTTAAAACGAACCACAAGAACTGCCCAAATCTACTGACATTGCCAGGAGAAAGGCTCCCCTATTTGCGCAAAGTTGTCCAGAGCTTTTCACTTATCTTATCCGATCATTGCAATCAAGAAAAGCCAAACCCAACTTATGAAATAGACTATTTATATGAATACGATTGGTTAAGGACGAAGGCTCTACTTCCGCTATTTACTCCAGATATAAAGAACTACAAGGAAATTTTAGCACGTCACAGTAATGAGTGTAATGAGGCTATAATTTCTATTCGGCTGTCTATGCTTCGTACTTTCAGAGAATATGGGGCGTGGGATGAATGGGATACTGCTCACAATGTAATTTCCACTGATCAAAACGTGCTTACTTCGCAGCAACTCCATCAGCTCAAGTGGGAAGAATGCCTTTTCTCTTTTTATCGATACGAGTTTCAAAAGCTGAAACAGCAATTGAATGATTGGATAGTTTCTAACGATATGCCGCTTTGGGTATTGCGGAAGGCCTCGATATTGGCTGAGTATGGAGAGTGCGTTTCGGCTCGTGAACTTCTGCAAAATGCAATTTTGAATATACGGAGGCGGCTATCACATCAGTCAAAACCCGATTTGTATGACCTGTCATTAGAAAGTGCTATGATGAGCCTGCAAGGATTTATTGCTCAAGCACTGTCAAGCCGCTTTGTAAGTGATAATGATTCATCAAAAGTGGACCCATCTGATGAAAGACATTTGACTCTCCATAAGAAATATCGTGTTTCATGGGAAGAGCAGAACGCTTATTATGTTTCTCAGTTAGAAGCAAAGTGGGAACCGTTTTGCAATCATCATTCAGAATCAACTTTTGATTTTGGTGCAATAAGATCGAACACACAGTGGAATGAAGATAAGGAGCGTATGCTGGCGTTTTCTTTTCTTAGGTTCCGAGAGGAAACCGGAATGCCTTTCTTTATTCGCAGTGTACACTCCAATAAAAAAGCGGCATGTGGCGCAGCAGAACGTATTGCGCAGTATATGCCGCTATGGGCAATTCATCTAATAGTACGTTGTGATGAACCTAAATCCGTTGATAAGGCGATTACCCGCGGGGTTCTTAGTTCATGGTCTCAGAGCGAGGCGGACTCTGTGTGTAGGTTCTATTTGGATGCGATTCATCGCACAGAGAGTGAGCTTTCTGTGGAGGACCGGTTCTATCGCAACAGCTTTGCAAGACTTGCTGCAGATGTTTTGCCGGAACTATTATCAGAGCTATGCACTAAATGTTCTGTTACCATGCTAAATGAACTTTTGAATTTATTGGAACAGATATACGGTTCACCTAAAAAGCTCTGCTACCAACAAGCAGGTTCTCTTGCGGAACGCTTGATTCGATCCTTTCCGGATTCAGATCAAGAGCAGTTAATTCTCCGGTTGGCACATTTTCCGCTTATAGAAGCAGAAGACAGTCGCGCATCTCACTATTTTCCAGACCCATTGGAATATGTCCCATCTACTTCGGAGCAGTGTGAAAACATATCTGATATTACCCAAGAGATAGAGACTTTGCTTGATTCTTGCCCCTCAAAAGAGGCTGGACGCACGATTATAGATCATCTGCTTTTATGCTATTGTCATGGCCTTTTGACTAAACAGCAAAAAATGAAGTTAGGTAATTTGCTGTGGAGTGAAGGGAAGCTTTGCCTTCCTCACGGGTGGTCTCAGACACTTTGCTTGGATTTTCCATCTCCAGAAGGTGTAGACGAAAGAAAGATACTTAGTGATATATTAACGGAGAAGCTTTGTGGTCGCAGCGATGGCGAATTACATATACCTAATGATAAAATTGATCTTCAGGAAACAATAAAGTTTGTCCTTGCAGATAGAGATGCATTTTCGCCTGAGCAGATATCTCGCATTCTTATTGTGATGAAGAGTCGAATGAGCTCCCTTAGTAAGCACACTTCGAGCGGATATGATTTTGGCGGCATAAGCAACTCGAGCATGACCCTTTTGTACAATAGCGCAAAAATGCTATGGCTATTGACAGCTCGTAAAAGCAGTTGGAATCCAACCGTGGAGGATAAGGCCGCGATGGAGGCCATTATGAATATCTGCGAACATACAGGGGTTAACCATCACGGACTGAAAAGCATGTGGAGTCGCATTTTGTGCCGTCCTTTTTCTGCTAAGGATAACTTGGGAAAGTGTCTACGGTCCACGGATATGGAATGTATCTTTCAAGGATATGCTATGATTGCACTAGCAGTCCAATATGCTAAGCCGCCTCTGTTGGATACAACAGAGCTTCGGGAGGGCATTGCAATCATGGCTCAGCATATTGTATGGGGGGTCCCCAAAGGACTGGCCTACGCCTTACAAACGGCAAGAGCAGTCGCAGAACATCAAGCAGAACTCTTAAAAGACGTGTCTGAGATGATATTATTGGGCCTTGAGCAACTTTTGCCGCAGACGGTAATAACAGAAGACGATACGATTTCATCTGCCTCAGAAAAAGGGTATATTCGTAGAGAGGCTGCGGCATTAGCAAGTACTTTGATGAAAATTCATTTTATCGAAACGCAATCTGAGATCCTTGACGCATGGCAGACAGTAATGCAGGACCCAAATGAATTTTCAGAGATACGAAATGCAAGTAGAACATGACATCAAACATTGGCTGACACGCAAAGATCAGATGAGCCAGGTTTCACCGGTTCTCTGTTTAGCTGTGGCTAATAAGCTTGCTGCAGCAGATAACTAATGGTAAAAGGCTCAGCAATATCGTACTCTTAACATCGTTTCTGGGGAAATTGATGTAAGTGTTCAAATTGCGCACTTGCAGAAAGTATAAGGCATCCCAAATACAAAGCGGAGTTATTTCGACTCCGCTTTGTATTTGGATAACTGTGTGGAGCCAATTTGCCGCGCTTTTGTGCTGAACGGCTTATTTATCCTTCGTCATCCCGACTCATTCCGCAAAGTGTTCCAGCCGGAAGGGGGGGAGCTCCCATGAGTGTCGCCAGTCGCATAGGTCAAGCAAATTTCCTCCTTTTCGGCTGTTCCACAGCCTGCTCGATTTCCAGCCCATCCCGCAGCGTCACACGGATGCGCTCTCGGGACAGGACGGTGACCTTCTCCAAGAGCTGATAGACCACATTATCATCCCATTCCGTAAGCTCACTTGACGCAGTTTTCAGCACCGACGCGACCGCCTGCACACGGCGGTTCGTCTGCTCCTGTTCCTGACGAATTTGCAGAATCTTGGCTTTGCGGCGCTTGAACTCTGCCATTGCCGTGGAGATGGATTGGAACTGTGCAGTGTAGCTGTCAACGTTATTCGCATCGGCGGCTTCTCGCAAGAGATCGTTGAACTGCTGTCCCAAGCCTTCCATGGCTCGGTCGATATCTCCGAGACTCATGCTCTCGCCGGGGATAGGGGCAAGTTCCTGCTCCATTGTGTCAATAAGCTGCGCGGTCAGAGTGCCGTGATCGGACATGGCAGAATTGACGGCGCTCAGTATGGCCTGTTGGAGAGGCCCCTCGTCCAGCGTCGGAGAATGCAGGCAGTATCTCTTTCCATAGTCCAGGCGGCTCGTGCAGCGCCATACTGCGCGCTTTTCGCCGTGCTGTGTCCATACGACGCGTCGGTAGGCTGTGCCGCATTCCGCGCAGAACAGCAGTCCGCTGAGCGCGTACTTGCCGCTGAATTTGCCGCGTCCGGTGGGAGCACTTTTCCTTGTGCGTCCATCCTGTGCACGGCGCCGCGCAATTTCAAGCTGTACGGCATCGAACATCTCGCGGCTGACGATAGCTTCATGGTTGTCCTGAATGAGGACCTTGGGAAGCTGCCCTGTATTCAATATTGCTTTTTTGCTGATACAGTCCTTGATGAAGGTTTTCTGAAGCAGGGCGTCCCCGCAGTATTTTTCGTTGGTGAGGATGGCACGCAAGTTGCTGGTGGTCCATTCTGTTGTTCCGGCAGCGTTGCGGACACCGCTGGCCTCCAGCGCCTGTCGGATGTTTTGTATGCTTCTTCCGGCAAGGTAGCGTTCAAAAATCCGACGAACCGTCTCTGCTTCTTCCGGAATGATCTCAGGATTACCATCCACCCCTTTCTTATAGCCCAGCATGGTTTTATATTGAAAGGTGACCTTGCCGTCCTTGATGGACTGACGCTTGCCCCAGCGGACATTAGCGGAGATGGATTCACTTTCGGATTGGGCGAAGGCGGCGTGGAGCGCAATGAGGAACTCGCTTTCCGGATAAATGGAGTTGATGTTCTGTTCCTCGAAGATCACGGCAATGCCGAGACTTCGCAGCTCACGGGTATAGCTGATGGTGTCCAGTGTGTTTCTGGCGAAGCGGGAGACAGACTTGGCGAGAATCATGTCGATTTTGCCCTGCCGGCATTGGCGGATCATGCGAAGGAACTGCTTGCGCCGGCAGGTGGAGGTTCCTGTGATGCCCTCATCTGCGAAGATGTCCACCATCGTCCAATCAGGATTCTTCATGATCTTCTCGGTGTAGAAGGCTTTCTGGTTCTCATAGCTGGTCAGCTGCTCTTCATCACCGGTGGATACGCGGCAGTAAGCGGCGACGCGCAGATTTCGTTTCTTTGCCTGTTCCTGCGGGGATTCCTTTTTCGCTGGAATGATAATGATTTTTCTTTTCGGACGAGGCTCTGCCATGAGCTGTCACGCTCCTTTCGTCAATCGCGGGGATGGCCTATGCTTCCAGGCATTGACCATTTTTCAGATGGACGCGCACATCGTCGCCCTGACATTCGACGCTCTGAACTCCCTGTCGCAGCAGTTCTGCGTCCAGCTCGGTCATCTTTGACCTTCGCCCGAAGATGCTGCGGAGGCGGTGGGCTTCGTATTCCTCCATCTGAACACTTATAAGGGTCAAGACCGCAAGCTCCATCTCCTTCTGCCGTGCGACTTCTTCATCCACGGGCGGCGTATGCAGAAGCCTGTCCAGCTCCAGTCGGAGCCGACGAATATCTTCTGTGCTGGGAACACCGAATGCCTCTATCTTGATGAGCTGCGGATCGCCTACCACCTGATTCAATATCTTGAGGACTTTTCGCGCAACGCTGTCGGGGACTGTGCCGCCGCAGAGCCTGTAAAGCTCGGCCTGCGCGGGGGTTCGAGAGGAAATAGAGCGTTTCTGCTTTCGACGCTCCTGTACTGCCTGAAGCTGCTCCGCAGATATGAGTGCGGGGTAGACCTCCGTTCCGATATAGCGGCTGTCTTCCAAAATTCGAGCCACCATGTTTACATTCCAGCGTTTGCCTGCGTCGTAAGGAACATCCCTTTTATCGAGTTCCTTTGCAAGATGCTGGAAGGATGCGCCGGTGAGGTACGTTGCATAGATGTACTGCACCGTTTCTGCTTCATTGGGGGAGGGGACGATATCCCCAAACTCCATGCGGTAGCCGAAGACCATTTTTCGCTTGGATGCCATGTCGTTATTTTCTCCTTTCAAAGTGTTCGGGAATTTCCAGCCCGTTGATGAGCCGGAAGATTGCTGTGCTGTTATTCTGAATGGTGATTTTCTCAACCAACTCGCTGAACAGCGCCCCGTCAAAGGCCATCAGCAGATCCGGCCCTTCTTCCAGAATGTCCAGAAGTTCCTGCGTGCGCTGGATCGTCTGATCGTCCTCGGCGCGCAGAATGTGGGATTTCTTCAGCTTTGCCTCGCGGCGCTGTTCAGCCAGTTGGTTGCTGCGGGATATAAAAATGTCAGGATCGACGATGGCCTGCTGTTTGAGCTGGGCCAGCAATCGTTCCTGACTTGCAATATCTGCGATTCGATTGTTGAGTGAAATGATATCCTCACTCCAGAGAAGTCTTCCGGTCTTGGCAGTCTGGAGAGCTTGGATGAGTTGTGTGAGAATTTCCTCCCCGTACCGCTTGAGACGGAAGTATACGCGGAGGAAGGCTTCTGTGATCTCCAATTCGGGAGTTTGCATAGTGAGACAGCTTCCAGCGCTTTTCTCATGCGTCTGACATACCCAATAGGCGGTGCCGCGGCATACCTTTCGCTTGCAGATCGTTCCGCAGTGTCCGCACACGATCTTGCAGGAGAACGGGTGGGAAGCACTGGCTCGAGGCGGAATGAAAGCGCTTTTTCGGGATAAGAGCTGCTGGACCTTGTCGAACACCTCCTGACTGACAATAGGCGGATGGGTTTCTTCAATGAGGTATTGATCCTCCTCGCCCTTATTCTCCTTCTTCCGGTGGGGGAGCGTGACCGTGGCGTAGGTCTTCTGAACCAGCGAGTTCCCGATGTACTTTTCATTGCGCAGAATGTACTGGATACTGCGAACCTGCCAGAAGGGGGTATTTTGCTTGGTAGGGATACCCCGCGCCGTGATCTCCTTTGCGATATCCTCCATGCTGATGCCGGAGAGGTAGCGGTCAAAGATCTGCCGGATGACAATGGCCTCCTCCTCGATGACCTCTAGTTGATTATCGACCAGCCTGTATCCGTAGGGGGCGCAGCGGGTAGAGAAGACACCACGCTGCATCCGCATCTGATAGCTGTGGCGCATCCGCTCTGAGATGGCTTCACTCTCTTTTTGCGCCAGCGCCGAGAATACTGCGGTGAGGGCTTCGCCGGTGGCTTGTGCGGTATCGATGTTCTGCTCCTCGAAGTAGACGCTGACACCGAGAGACTTCAGTTCTCGCACGGCCTCCAGACTTTCTTTGGTGTTGCGTGCGAAGCGAGAGGTGGATTTGACAAGAATACGGTCAATGCGGCCGCTGCGGCAATCTTCCATCATCCGCAGGAAGTCATCCCTCTTTTCGACGGATGTGCCGGTGATACCCTGATCGGCATAGATGTCTGCAAATATCCAGTTTGGATTGCTGTTGATGAGCTTTGCAAAGTAAGCGGTCTGGGCTGCATAGGAGTGGAGCTGATCGTTGGAGTCTGAGCTGACGCGGGCGTATGCCGCCACCCGGAGGGGGCGCGTGAGATCCTGCCCGGTGGCAGGGATGGTGATGATCCGCGGCTTCGGCTTCAGGGCGAGAGAGCCTGTGATTTTCTCGCTGTCGTTCATTGCGCTGACACCTCCTTTTTCAGCAACACACAATACCATGAAGCATCCGGAATAGCTATACCCAAAAGCGAGAAATCAGAGAGAAATAATGATGTCCGCGCCAAGCTGTACCATCAGACGCGCGGCGATCTTTTTTGCTTCGCTGCCACTGACAAGCCCGCGCTCCCGCAGACCGCGGAGCAGGGTGACGATGCCAAGATAATCTGCGTTGGGATTCATTTGAAGTCCTCCTTTTTTTGATTTTGGTAGTGAAAACACCCAAGCCCATTTGAAAAACGGGCTTGGGTGTTTTCACTACACGCTTCTATCGTTGTTACTATGCCGCCTTACTTTTAGTCTCGTTTGGTATCATCTGTCTCTATTTTGCTCTCCATCTGATCTAAGGCCTTCATGATGGCGTCCTCTGCTATGCAGTCCTTCAATGACGACTCAACAGGTCCTCTTTCCACAATGAGGATAAATGCTACAGCGCTCATCTGCTCATCCCGAGGAAGATCAAAGAATTGATTTTCTGTTGCAAACTTCTTGACTCGCTGGTACGCCTCGCCGAGATCAACAAACTCACTAAGTCTATCCCGATCCACCGTTCTCGTTTTCGCAACTATTCTCACCGCTACACTTCCACGAGAAGTACATTCATCTATAATCTTCACAAGGGAAACATCATCTGTAACCATTGATTTCTTTTTATCCGCAGCAGTCTCTGGAGCGATTTGTTCAAGCAACCACAAAAATCTCAGCCCGTGATATTGCCTCAATACCACTTTTGAATCAATTGCCTTCACAGCACGCTCCTTAAAGATTGCTTCCAGCTTTAGGACCGCATCAAGAGGCAATACTGCATCAGCAGACCCTCTGGCATTTTCTGCATATCGGCCAAGCTGGTTTTCGAAGTCTTGCAGCAGCAAAGCCACTGTCGATACCTGAACCTTTTCGTTTTCAAAAATTGAGCACATCAAAGAAGCTCTCGCTTTCGAATCCATCCTCTTTAATAATGGATCAACACAATATAGAAGCCTCCATGCAAACGGAACTGTAAAAAAGCCTCCATCCTCAACCTCAAAGGAACTCCAATTGCAAGAAAGAACTTTGATAATTATAGCTGTCCTTTCCACGTCAATGATTCGTCCGTCTCCGGCCCCTGCGTACGCCTCTATCGCTTCAAGAAGCCGCACGATTTTCCCCTCACGATAAACTTGCATAGTCTCTTCTGCAAGCTCACTTTCGCTCGATTCAAAAACCATACGTCTAACTGTAGCAGTGGGAATTGCTCCATTCTCAAGCGTCAATGCAAAGTACCTGTCGAAGCATTCTGGAGCAGCAATACTATTTCTTATAATGGAATCTCTATGGGAGTATCCTCTCCCAACGCCGTACGACCACCCCATATTCGTTTTAATTCCTGGAAATAAAGTACCAAGTATATTCTTTGTTGCTTCTAAATCTGTAACACTTCCGTCATCCGGAGCTATTCTGTTAATCGCACGTTCGACTTTCTCTTCCGCCTCTTTTTGGCGCTCATGTGAGAAGCTGCGCCTCTCCCCGCATAGTATATCCTTATAACTCGGCAGTTTTGAGTAAACTGTCGGCTCGAATACTTGCAGACATGTAAGCCCCAGCAAATCAGCAGCACTCGTCTCATTCTTCAAAAGCTCATATTTGAGCGAGAATACATTCGTGTACCGAATCACATCTCGTATCGATCTAATGTAGTTTTTGATTCCCTGCTGGAACAATTCACCCCATGTCTCCTTGTCCCAATCCTCTTCCGGAATATCGCCGAGAATCCCATTTAACTTTGAAAAAAGCGCTTCGTGGATATCATCAATATTCGGCGCTGGAATCTCAAACGGCACTTGGACAATTTTCTCTAAATATTCCTTGCCATCACCATGCTGCACTTTTCCGAGCGCACGAACCACAACATCATAATCAAAAGCTAAGACGTATATGGTGTTGGGAAAATCTGCCAATGATTTGACCAATTGAAAAACTGCTACGATCTCTTCCTCAGAAAGTCGATCTATATCGTCGATGGAAACAATAATCTTCATCTTTTCATCTTTTAACTTTTCGATGATCTGATTTTTGCTCTCCTGCAAGTCTTTTGTGCGCTTTTCAACCTTTTTTCCTGCCTTTTTTGCAATAGCCCTAAAAAACGCGGCAATTCCTCCTCCTACAACCGGAATAAGGCTCGTCGCATCGAATACATCCGCATACTGGTCAATCAATTCCCATACTTTTTCAGCCTTTTTATTTTTGAGCTTGATTGCCGTTGCCATCTGCTTAAAAAACTGCGTGACAAGTTGCTTCGAATCGGAGCATAGCCATGGATTAAATCTGAGAACAACCACGCCGTCATCGATTTGCTCTACATTTTCAAAGACCATATTCAGCAGTGATGTCTTACCGCTTCCCCACTCGCCATATAAACCAATCGTGAGAGACGATGGGAACGAATACTGCACTAAAGTCTTTGCAAGGCTCTCTGCAAATGAGCCTCGGTTCAGCTCGTCTTCCTCCAACTTTGCGATAGGTAAATCCGAACTAAGCATTACACAACCTCCTTGAAATGTTCTGCGTATCAAATCACACAGTCTCAGCTGTGACGCTGAAAACATCCTCAATCGGTATCTCTCTCCGGTCTGTCATCTGGATCATCCCAGCGACCGCGTCGATGCGCTTGACCTCGCTGGTGATGGTCCGGTAGCTGCCGCCGCTCTTTCGCTCGTCCGGCACGAAGTAGGTGATGGACACTGTTGGCCTGTCCGGAAGCAGCTCTTGAAGGTGCTGCAATTCTGCATCGACGCGCGCAATCTCGCTCTCGTCGAGCTCGATGCGCTGATCCGTCAGCCGCCCCGTTTCCGCGATGGCGGCGTGATGGCCGGTGAGGGCGGCGAAGGGTGAAAACTGCGCCGCGCGGTCATAGAGAGACATCCGCGGATGGTTCTGCGAGGTCGGATGCGGGAGGTCAATGATATCGTCGTATTTGCCGCTCATGCCTTGTGCCCTCCGATCTGGCCGTTGCGCTCTCGGGCGGTCGCGCCGTCTAAATAGCTCCCACCGTTCAAAATGGCGTTCTTGCCGAACTTCTTCTTGATGCCCAGCATCGCTTCCTGTATTTTGCGCTCGCGTTCCAATCTGATTTCCTCGTCCTTGTGCTGCTGTTCCTGCGCTGCGATATCGTCGAACAGGTTGAACTGCACTGGCGTTTCCACTTCCCGCGGAACATCGTCCTCGCTTACGATCTTGTTCGCTGTGATGGTGATCCTGCGGACGGACAGCTTGGGGTTGACCTTCCCGTCATAAATCCCGAGAATCGCATCCATGATGCTGCGCGCAGAGGACGTCTTGCGCGGTAAATTCGCTGTACCGTGTGCGTGTTTGGGAATCTTCCTGCCGTAGCGGTCCGTCACGATCTCGCCGTGATAGCTGCCGCCTGCGGTATTTTCAATGTCGTAGCCGACCGTCAGCGTAAGCTGGTCGGTCACGAGGCGTTTTTCAAGCAGGTCCATTGCGACGGCCTCTGCCATCTCGCGCACGACGAGGCGTGCCTTATCGTAAGGATACGGACACTGTAAAACCTGCCCGGAACTGATACTGTTTGTCTCCGGCCGGTACGCCTTGATGTCTTCCATCCGGCATGGCTCCCAGCCCCAGGCGTGGTCGATGAGCAGCTCTGCGTTGATGCCGAACATCTGGTAGAGTAGCTCTTCGTTGTAGTATTCGCTCGGCTTGCCGATGGAGCATTTTGCAATGTCGCCCATGGTGTAGATACCGATGGCCTCGAGCTTTTTGGCGTAACCCCTTCCGACGCGCCAAAAGTCCGTCAGCGGACGGTGCGCCCAGAGTTGCCTGCGGTAGCTCATTTCGTCAAGCTCTGCGATGCGGACGCCATTTTCATCCGGCGCGACGTGCTTCGCCATGATGTCCATGGCGACCTTGCAGAGGTAGAGATTCGTTCCGACGCCCGCCGTGGCCGTGATGCCCGTGGTGTGCAGCACATCGAGGATCATGGTCTTTGCCAACTCGCGGGCGGTCATGTGATACGTCTCGAGGTAGCTGGTCACATCCATCATCACTTCATCGATGGAGTAGACGTGGATGTCCTCGGGTGCGATGTATTTGAGATAGACATTGTAGATCTGCGTGCTGATCTGAATGTATTTCGCCATCTGCGGCGGCGCGACAAGATAACCCACCGCGCGCGACGGGTCAGCTGCCAGCTCATGAGCATCGCAGCTCTTTTCAAAAAGATTGCCGCCTGCTTTGCACCGTCGTTCGGCGTTGACTTCCTTGACGCGCTCGACCACTTCAAAGAGCCGTGCTCTGCCGGGGATTCCGTATGCCTTCAGAGAAGGCGATACCGCGAGACAAATGGTTTTCTCCGTGCGGCTGAGGTCTGCCACAACCAGATTGGTCGTCATCGGGTCAAGGCCGCGCTCCATGCATTCGACGGACGCGTAATACGATTTCAGGTCAATGGCAATATATGTCCGCTGCATGGCGCACCTCCTCGCTCTTAGTGTCTACCAGTATAGCATAACGCTATAAATCGAACAACTGTTTGTATAAAACTTTTGCGAGGAATCTTGTGGAAACAGTCAGTTTCAAAAGTGCGTACGTCATGCTACAATGGAACGCGTTTGTGATTGGAGGAAGAAGAATGTTTTATACGACAGAAGAGGCCGCGATCGTGTGCGGCTTTTTGGATTTGTACCTAAACCGCGACAGCGTTGATCGCGCCGTGCGGGAGCAGAATCGAAAATTCCAGCGCAGCGCCGCGAGGGGTGACCTTCGGCGCGAGGATTACCGGTGGGCGGAAAAGGCGCTGGACTTTCTCCAGCCCTGCTGGTGGCAGTCGCATGAGGATCATAGAGCGCTGCAAAACGCATTGCTGAAAACACATTTGCTGGCAGAAATGAAATAAGTTCAGAATACGGCGGTCAGGTATCCTGACCGCCGTATTTTCATTTGAATGCATGGGTCGCTCTGCTGTCTGTTGGCAGCATCTTACATTGCCCTGAATGGCAGAGCGGCCCTCGCCGTTTCTGAAATTTGTCTTTGCTCAGTCCTATTCGACACTACTTCCCGGACTGTCGGGCGGCTGAACGAACCGGCGCTTGGCAGCACCCATCGGGAATCTCACCCCTCCGAGGATCTCTCCGAGCTGCCCCCATTGCTTGAGACTGTGGCTGGACAGGATGTACCATTATAGGCTGACGGGATCATTGCAAGACAGGCTGCCACGCCTGCTTTTGGCTGGGTGAGTTTCGCTTGGCACCTTAAAAGGCCGTTCATTGACATCGGAAGTTTGTCCGATGCAGGTGGTCTTGGCGCACCCGCCGCATCGCTGTTCCCCTTCGTCAGGGGACCGTCAGCTGACGTTATTCGTCACCGGATATAGCCGCTGTTGTATCGGCATTTTTCAAAGGACAAAACCTGCCGCTTCGTCCAGCAGGGAGAAGAGTATTTGATCCCTTCACTTAAGTACCCGCCACGGACGCATTTCTACAAAAAGAATTTTCAATTTTTCAGAAGTTTTTTTAATTTCCTCAGAATGCACCGCTCCTGATAGCTGACGTTCTGCTGCGTTGTACCGAGCTGCTGAGCGATCTCCACCTGACTGAGCTCGCACCAATAACGCAGATGGAGGAGAAATTTCTCGTCATCCGACAGCTGCTCCACCGTGCATCGCAGATTTTCCAGCTCTATTTCATGGAGCAGAGCTTCCTCCGGGGAGGGGGCCTGCTGGGAGAATTGCTGATGCTCCTCCAAGAGCCGTTCATAGGAGTCCTCTTTCTGCGGCATGACCACGGTTTCCATCGTCCGCTTGCTCTTGCGTATGCGATTCACTTTTAAATCGTATTCGAGATACTCCTGCTTTCGGTCGCACTGTCTCAAGAATTTCAAAATATCCGGACGGTCCTTCAGACAGGGGTATATTTTCAAATAGTCGGGATGATAAGCATCTCGTTTTTTCATATTTGAGTCCTCCGTGTTCTGAAAATTTTGAAATGGACAAAATTTCAGAAACGGTGGATCTCGGCAGCGGCAGTCGGGACGTGATCGCCGTTGGATGAGAAAAGTGCAAGCGTACAGCCGCAGCTGTACGCTTGCACTTTTATCAATATAATTACAGGAGAAGCTCGGCTCCACAAAACAGAAGCCCGCTTCTAATTTTTGGCCGTATTCCTGTGTGCTATCCGGCGTGTTCTTCCAGCCTGAGGACCTATATGGAAGTTCAAACGCCGGAATCTTTTATTACAGGACCTCCCGCAGATTCTCCCTGTTCATAAAATACCTCGCTATTTCTGCAAGTAATTAGAACCGTGCTTCTAATGCCTTGAAGCCAAACAGCGTTCATTAGAAGCGAAGTTCAAATTAGAATGAAAGCAATAGGAAAGGGTGAAGGTATGCACGATATTTGCAATCTTTTTGGAGCTGCCCTGAGCAGGGCGCGGCGCGAACTGGGCCTGACACAAATCGAATTGGCCGAAAAGCTCGGGACGACGGACCGCAGCATTTCCGACTTAGAGCGCGGAAAGACTAATCCAAAGCTGGATACGGTCGCACATTTTTCACGCTCTTTAGGAATCAGCATCGATGCTCTGGTTGGGATCGTGCCAAAAGGCGATGTCCCATCCTGCGTCAGGACGTTCTTTGCCGGAATGAGCGCCGAGGAAGCGGCTAAATACATACGGCTCTGTAAGGACGCCGACGAGCTCACAAAGAAATAATAGCGGCATAAATTAGGCGGCGGTAAGCAATCGTGCTTATCGCCGCCTTTGATACTACAGAGACGGCAAATGGTCGTTACTTGTGGTATCTGCAATAAGGATTTATTTCACATTTGTTCCGCCTAATTGTTGTAATACTGCGAACTGAAAGGGCTTACTGGAACCGGTAGCCTTGCGTGGTCAGCACATGTAAATACTGTCATATTGCCTGGAACGACCGGATAAGCCAGCCGTTTCCGTTTTTCTGCAGTGTCAAAACGGCTGGACCTTCGTTACAGGACGATGCTCCCCACAATGTGACAATGGCACCGCTCTTTTCACCGTAGCTCGGATTAAATGCTCCAGGGCCAAAGTCGCTTGTAAAGGTGTAGAAACAGTCCGTTTCTGGAACATAGCACAGATTAGATTTCCAGTCCGAGTGCATATCCTCTATGGTGATACCGGCGTACTGCATTAGGATGTCGTTGATGTAGCTTCGCGGTAAGCGATGACATGGTGTGGGCATTTCTTCAAGTGTTAGCAGGTGGCCATCCGTCGCTCGGAAGTTTATCTTCTTCTGTACGAGCCGAAATTCATCTTCGTCATCCGAATCAAGGACTTTCAGGCTCGGGCAGTAGGTGATAAATGTGTTTGCGTCCATGTCGCGGGGATCATCATATAGCGAGGTGAAGAAGCAGCTAATGGGCGTGGGGGAGACCGTATATCCGCCCCATTCCTCAATGTAAGTGCTTACCTGGCAGGCTGTGTAAGCCTCAAGCTCATCCAACTCATCTGCGGTGAGAGGGGGACTTGTGCTGCGGTAAAGGTCAGCAGTCCGAGCTTCACTATACCATTTTCCAAAAGTGTCATAAACCATCCAACCAAACTGCTGCGCTGAATTGTCTTGTTCTGCGGGAATATCAGATAGTCTGAACCAGCCATCACCAGTATCGGTAGTCACATGGAGCGGCTGAAGGCCAGTAAAACCGCTTTGATAGGAGATAAGCGATATACCATCGCCGTGGAACTTATAATAATATTCACCGCTGGGATTCCAGCTCTCAGGCGGTTGGCAAGTCTCCCATACATCGTAATCTTGCAATTCCTTTATGTACTTTTTTGTACGGATGGCAGCATTTGCAGGATGGGTTTCCTCATTTTCACCATTGCAGTAGGTCAGAGTTGAATTCGATGCATCCAGTGCTGATAAAATCTCTTTGAGATCAGCGATTGTCAGCGTCGTTGGTGCTGTGTCTGACCGATTTGTCTGCGTCGGTTCTTTCCCGCTGCATCCGACCATTGAAAGCAGTAAGGTGAGAGTAAGTAGAAGATGCGAAAATCCCTGTGTTGTTCGCTTCATAAGATCATCTCCATGTCATAGTAGATTAGTGGCGACTAATTGCTGATGTTGTAAGCTCTTTTGGAGAAAAGAAAATACTTTTGAACTGGGACAATCCAAGTTAGCAGCAGTGCCTATATAAAATAAATATGATTATCCCTGTGACCTGTATTATTTCGCCTTGCGGCTGCGCACAAGGCTGACAAAATAGCATCCCACGACGGCCAGATAGACGAGGAACGAGCCGAGGCCGCGCCCCTCCTGCAGATAAGAGCCCCAGAGCATGGGAGCGCAGTATTGCCCTACTCCCTGGCTGATGATGCTGTCGCCCATAGTGGCTAAGAAAATGAGCGCGGACATAAGTGCATAGGCGACCGTAAACGGCGCGAGATAGGACTTTTTGCAGTACAATGTTGACCAGAGCAGAAGAAGCGTGATCACGACGCAGGCGAGACTCTGGAAAATCAGCAGCACCCCGATTTGGTATTTCGGTGAAGAGAGCAAATGGCCGTAAAAGGTGCCTTCTCCAATCATGTTCATCCAGAAACCGGACGTCATGCACTCATGTACATATGCGATCAGAGGCGAGTCGCCGGACGGAGAGACGAGAGACGGCTGCGAGCGGATCGAGAGGGTGAAGAAAAGAGGGACGAGAATTGCGAGAAATGGCGCGGCGAACAAAAGCCTTTTGCTCGACTGTATGATACGTGACGATTGCATGTTCGGGATTCTCCTCTCTGTAAAGTCATTTTGCTTCATCAAATAGGTTAATATCCGCTTGCTCGTTTGGCAAGATCACGGCCTGACCGGTTGCATAGATATGAGAGATAATAAAGCCTTGCTATGCAATAAGATCCTGATAGGCTTTTGCAAGCATAGAGTCTGATTTGCTATATTCGGGATTACTCGGTGTTCTGAACAGATAGGTGTAGTTTCCTGTTTGTGCGACGACAACGTCATGTTCTGCAATGATCAGAGGCGTTTCCTCTTAGTCCATTCGTTGAATTGATTTTGCTGCTTTATAAATGCATCAGGCGGTTGATTTCTTACACAGTTTTCACTTTTTGACGATTCAACCAATTAGAGTGCTGCCTCTTTGTGCAAAGTTTCAACTTGAGTTCTGGGACTTGTTTTATCTGCCAAACGATGCTTATAATCATTTCGCGGGGTATTTCACCTCGTGAGGAGGTTGTCCATGCTATCGTACTTACTCGCTGCGCTGGAAAGCGAAGAAGACAAGCGCAGATTTATAGAATTATATGAAGAAAATCATGTGCGCGCCGAGCAGACGGCGCTCCGTATTTTGAAAAATCCGCATGACGCCGAAGATGCTGTGCAGAATGCCTTTTTGCAGGTGATCCATCATTTTGATAAGATTTTAGAAATTCCTTGTAAGAAACTGGGATTCTGGATCATCTCTATAGTGAAAAACGAAGCACTCATGATTTTGAGACGCAAACAGAAAGAGCTGCTGCAAGAGGATTGGGATACCTTTTCGGCAGATGTCAGCGATCCAACAAGCTATAACGAGCTTGTCCAGCTGTTCTCTCAGCTTCCCCCGACCTACCGGGCGGCACTGGAAATGCGGCTGATCAACGGCTACTCCGGCAAGGAAATTGCACAGCATCTTGGTATCTCAGAGTCCGCGGTCAATACGCGCATTTCCCGCGGCCGCGCGCTGCTTCGTGAAATTGCAGTCAAGGAGGGATTTCACATATGACAGAGCAGGAACTTGACCTTTTCATGCGTAATGTGCTGTTGGACGCCATTGCACTGGATGAAGAAACGAACACAGAGACGATCCCGTATACGCCGTCGCTGCATCATCAAAAGCAGATCAAGGCAATGCTCAAGAACCCTCTGCGCTGGGCGCGTGATCGAAAGCAGCCTGTTTGGAAAAGAGCCTTAAAGCGGGTCGCTGTCATACTGCTGGTGATCTCGCTTGCATTCGGCAGTTTGATGGTCGTTAGTCCAACTGCTCGCGCGACATTTATCCGCTGGGTTACAGAATGGTATGAGACACATGTGACGTACCGTTATGCGGGTGACGATATGGTCGGAGATCTTCCGGAGTATACCATTACTGAATTACCGGAGGGATACGCTGAAGACCGTGATCAGCGAATTGAGTTTGGGACACAGACTTTCATTTCTTATCAGAATGGTGATATTGATTCTGCCATTACACTTCACTACTGTTATATGCAACAAGGCTCTGCAACTATATTTGTTTTGGAAAATGCAGATAGTGTTCCCATCATAGTGAATGGCTGCGAGGGTCAAATCTTCTTGTCTAAGAATTTAGAAACGACCAGAAATGCTGTTACTTGGATTGATATTGAACAAAACATTCAGTTTACTATTCAGGCTCGATTAAGCACTGATGACCTTTTGCACATGGCTGAAAGCGTTTCTTTGGATAATTTGCCGGAAATTGAATGATTGTTTCTTTTTTGTAAGAAAGGCACCTTCTTTTTCATCTATTTGTCAGAAAGTGCGGATTCTCGACAAATAGTAATTGCCGTTTTTCATAGGTCCTATAAAGAACATTGCGCAAATTGTAAAAAGTGGTGGCGAAAATGCGATTGAATTCTTCAAAAAAATTTTTAGAATCTACTACTGTTCAAGTTTTGACTATTACCCTATGTGTGTTTGCAATTGTTGCTCTGCTTCTTCGCCTGAGATTGCATCAGACAATGCTCAGCGTAGTTACAACATCGTACGCTTCCATAGATGAAACCAGAGCACACATAGAAGGGCAAATATGGTTGCCAGACTTGCGGCAACGCGATGTCGAGAATTATTGCGCGGGTTTTGTCTATACGGATGAGAGTAAAACAACATTAGACCATATTTCTGCGCGGTACGAACTTCAGGGTGGCTGTGTATTGCGTTTCCTTGCAGATTACGACCGTACGATAGACTTGATTATAGACGATAGCAATGATTTGCAATTTTTGGAATGTGATAATCGTTGCATTTATTACAGGCAGGATAGTAGCTCACGGACTGATTTCTATTTCGCATACTTCAGCGAGAATGACATTTACTATGAACTTATGCTGTCAGTGCCAATTGGTACTTTATCTTCTGATGATGCGATGGGAATGTTGTTTCGAATAGCGTCTCCCTGACCTTTTAAGGAGAGTAAGTCCAAAACGAGTCGTATTCGAGCAAGTGGATGGCTGTTTAATTAAGATTAATTAGGAGGCTTATATTGGTAAAAATGCAAGTGTTGCTGATACTTCGCAAAGGAAAAAAGTACACTAAATATCATTACAACACTTTCTGCAGAGGATAATAAAATGGTAAAATGAATGATATAGAGGGTTGAGATGGGCTTAAAGATTCATGATTTTTGTGCGGTGCGGATACGCTGTCTTGTGATTGTGGAGATAATCTGCCTGATATTTTTTGCCGCAGGTTGTACAGGAAAGACTGTGGAGGGAGTCAAGGAAGATTTTCCGTTTGAAACCGTCCAGCTTGCGTCAGAATATGGTACGCTGTATATACAAGCGTCCTCATACTCCGAGGAGATTGGCAAAGAGATTCTTCAGCAGTTTGACACCGATGTGGAAACTGCCGTGCAGCGGACTGGCTGCGGTGGAGCAGATGTCTTGCTCTGCATTGCGGATTCAGCGACCGCAAGCTATTACGCGGATGCGGACGAGAGGTATTGTTCTGCTCAGCAGATACAAAGCGGCGCTTACCGCAAGAGGCTTTTGGAAGAGCTTTACGATTTGCATGATTACGGCACGCTTGTCGGACTGGCCCGTGCTGTTTATGATCCTGAAAGCACGGGTGCCGATTTCAAAGCGTACTACGCAGATGAGGACCACCTATCTGTGCTTTCTCTGTTTGCGGCATATTTTATAGACGACTTCACCAATAGAGAAACTGTGGAAATGGCAGAGTGCACAGCAGGGGAGTTTGTCGGATATTTGCTGGAAAACGGCGGTTTAGATCGTGTGATTGCTTCGCCGTTTTCCGAGAGTGACCGCAATGAATGGCTACGTACGATCGATGTTGCAGCCGAATACCGTAACCTCTACGGTACGGAATTCCTCGAAGATGCGATTTATCGGGAAAACTATCGGTATCCGCTAATTATGCGTCACGGCGTTCATCAGTATAACTTTCTCCCCCTGCGCAGCTTTGCAACGCCTGTGGAAGTCTGGAAAGCATTGTCACAGTATGCGGAGGGAATGCAAACATTGTGGGATCATCTTGCTGAATATGCACCGTCCACTTGTGAACGCATTCGCACACAATGGGCGCTGCCGATGATGACGAGTTTTACCGCTGTAGGGGAAAGTCAGGAAAAGCATGGCGGTATTGTGACGGTTGCCCGCCCAATGGACTGGTTGCACGAAACTATACATTTTCTTCTGGAGCGCGAGACGGGAAAGGACCCTGCATGGACGCAGGAGGGAATGACAACATATCTCTCTTGCTTGACTGGACAGACATTTGATGGCGACAATTATTACGCGCTGCTAACGCTGGACTACAGCAAAATAGCGGATAGTCCGAGTAAGACCATCGCACTCCAGTTGGTCGAGTATTATCACACGCACTGGCTTCAGGAGAGCTATAATCCGTTGACATATTACCGCGCGCTGGGATTATTCCGCGAGGCGGCGGAGGAGGCTGGAGCGGAGGATTTCCGCCCCATCGTTGTCTCTTGTGGCGAGCGGCGGAATGAACTTTCCGGAGGAAACTTCACCGAAGAGAACGGCAATGAACTATCCTATTATCAGGCGATGCTCGTCGTTGACTATCTAGTTGAGCAGCATGGACTTGATGCTGTGCTTGAAGCCTTTTTTGAGGATGAAGATTTTCCTGAAAGCTTTGGCCTAACATATCAAGAGGCTCTGCATGCGGCTGAAACGTCTTTTAGTTAAAAATAGGAAAATAAAAATGCCTACAATAAGTAGGGTGCACTTATCTCAGATGCTAATGCCGCTTGTATTGACTGCTAAATGCAGAAGATATTAGCGCCTAATTGCTCACTGAAAGTGAAAACGCGCGTTGGTGAAAGATCTCAATCTTTATGAATTCTTCCATATTCGGTCAGATCAAATTATAGGCGGGAACATCCTTGCAAGATGTTCCCGCCCTCTTATACCCATTTCCGCTGCACGACATTATACCTCAATTTTACTGTCGTGCCGACTGGCATCCATTCGCTGCAGCCGATGCCGACAGGCTCTCTTTCAAGATCGGTCGGCTGCGCTTAGCTTCACAGGCGTTCGAGGGGAAGATTATTTGATTAGCAAGGAGCGTCCTTACCGTCCGGGTATTTTGGTGTGTACGAAGTGTCAAAGCTTTCCTGCTCCGGAGCGAGGGGAAATGTATCGATACTGCCAGCCTCACCGCGGAAGCAAAAATAGAAGCTGAGTGCGTGATAGAAAAGCACCTGCTGCTCTTCGGTCAAAAAGTCGGGTGCGGCGTAATTTGTACGAAGCTATTTGGAGACGGGCAGTTCGGCAGCGGAAAGAGAAATACGTGCGTTATAGAAATCGGTTTCCTCCATGCCAGCCCACTCGCCGAGGAGCTGCATATCTGCCTGATTCGGCGTGGTGAAGGCATCAAAACGCCAGCCTGCGTCAGTATAGATCAGAGTGACCGGATAGATGCGCGTGTACTCATAGCTTGTTTCCAGCCGCTTGTCGCGCTCATCATCGGTTTCGTCCCAGCGTGGATAGGGATAAGAGTAGTGCGCCGTCACCGTGAAGTCGATACGATCATCCGTCCGTGAGGTCAGAGTATATTCATCTGGAATGTTGCTATTGTAATATTGGTCGCCGTAGGCGCAGTCGAGGATAAAAAGCCGACCGTCGTGCTCGATGTAGATCGGTGCGTTGCCGTCGTCATTGCAGTCAGACCAGAACGTATCGGTGAACAGCGCGTGGACTACTCGGTCAAAGTCAGCCCAGGACTGCCAACGGCTGTGGGAGCTGATGTAGGTATAGTCGGAGCCATCCGGCGTGTACTCGTCGTACTCGGTTTGGCCGCCTGCGGCGGGGAAGGCGTCGTCGATGCCGGTCGTTTCACCGTCAAACATCGCGCTATAGAGCGCAAACGCCTGCCTGTAAAGTGTTTGCTGTTCCGCCGTCAGGAAATCCGGCGCGGCGCGAAGCCGCGCAGCATCATCCAGCGGAAGGTCGGTATCGGTCAAATAATACTCCGCGGGCTTTGATTGATTGGATGTATCTGGCTTTGCTGTACAGCCTGCAAGCAGCAGGAGCAATACCGCAAGCGCGGTGGGAAATAGACGTTTCATCATGGTGCTTGTCCTCTTGATGTTAGATTTGAGCATGGCCCTTGCACTTTTTATTCGGGGATATATACTTCCGCAGGACGTCCATGCCAGGGATTCTCCCAGCCGGAGGTCCCGTCCTGATAATACATGGTGACATTTTCGGTGGAATCAAATACATAATTGGCTTGCTGCGGTGCATCGCCCTTGAAGTAGATCGCACGCAAGTTTGGACAGTCGCAAAAAGCACAGTTGCGCAGGAGTGTAACGCTGGAAGGGATCGTCACCGTCTCCAACGAAGTGCAGCCGTAAAAGGCGTTGTCCTGAATTTCCGTCACACCATCCGGAATCACCACGGCGGTTATGCTCGTGCAGCCTTCAAACGCTCCGGTCGTACCCGTGACGTTTCCAATCGCGGAAACAGTTTTTCCGCCGATCTGTGAGGGAATCACAATATCTGTTTCAGTACCGATATACCGGCTAATGGTAACTGTGCCATCCTCGTTTTCCGTTATTTCAAAGTTTGCGGCATCGGTGACAGATCCCTGCGGAGAATCGCCATTGGCTTTGTTCTCCTGCACATCGGATGTCATTTCTCTATTTTCTATTGGAGTGGACGGCTGGTCATCGGCTTCCAGCGTGCTCTGTGTGCTGCTGCATGAACTTAGTGTTATAAGGAGAGCAGTACTTACGGCGGTGACCGAAAGTCTCGAAATTTGGCGCATGATAAAAGGCCTCCTGTTCTTACATAATTTTTGCTTTTTGACATTTCAGCCAATTAGAGCATTGTCCCTTTGTGCAAAGTTTCAACTTGAGTTCTGGGACTTGTTTTATCTGCCAAACGATGCTTATAATCATTTCGCGGGGTATTTCACCTCGTGAGGAGGTTGTCCATGCTATCGTACTTACTCGCTGCGCTGGAAAGCGAAGAAGATAAGCGCAGATTTACAGAATTATACGAAGAAAATCATGTGCGTGCCGAGCAGACGGCGCTCCGCATTTTGAGAGATCCGCATGATGCCGAAGATGCCGTGCAGAACGCTTTTTTGCAGGTGATCCATCATTTTGATGAGATTTCCGAAATTCCTTGTAAGAAATTAGGCTTCTGGATCATCTCTATAGTGAAAAACGAAGCACTCATGATTTTGAGACGCAATCAGAAGGAGCTGCCGCAAGAAGATTGGGATAACTTTTCGGCAGATGTCAACGATCCAATAGGCTATAACGAGCTTGTTCAGTTGTTCTCTCGGCTTCCCCCAACCTATCGGGCGGTGCTGGAAATGCGAATGATCAACGATTATTCAGGTAAAGAAATTGCTGTGCATCTTGGAATCTCAGAATCCGCAGTCAATACGCGTATTTCCCGCGGTCGCATTTTGCTTCGTGAGCTCGCTGTCAAGGAGGGATTTCATGTATGACGGAGCAGGAACTTGATCTTTTCATGCGTAATGTGCTGTTGGATGCCATTGCACTGGACGAAGAAACGAATACAGAGACGATCCCGTATACGCCGTCGCTGCATCATCAAAAGCAGATCAAGGCAATGCTCAAGAACCCTCTGCGCTGGGCGCGTGATCGAAAGCAGCCTGTTTGGAAAAGAGCCTTAAAGCGGGTCGCTGTCATACTGCTGGTGATCTCGCTTGCATTCGGCAGTTTGATGGTCGTTAGTCCAACTGCTCGCGCGACATTTATCCGATGGGTCACAGAATGGTATGAGACGCATGTGACGTACCGTTATGCGGGTGATGATATGGTCGGAGATATTCCGGAGTATACCATTACTGAATTGCCGGAGGGATATGTTGAAAACCAAGAAGAACGAATAGCTACCCCAATACAGGTGTCGATTTTATACCAGAGTGACACCGGCTATCCGATTACGCTTCATTATATTTATCTTCAACAGGGTGCAGCTTCGCAATTTGTTTTAGATAGCACAGCTGATGTTGTGATAGATACTGTAAATGGATATGAAGCTTATATTTTTGTTGCTGCAGACCAGGAAAATGATAGCAATGCTATTACATGGATCGACACGCAGAGCAACATTCAGTTTACTGTTCAAGCGCAGATGAGCACAGATGACCTTGTGCACATGGCTGAGAGCGTTTCTTTGGTTAACTCGCCAAAAATTGAATAATTGTCTCTTTTTTGTAAGAAAGGCATCTCCTTTTTCATCTATTTGTCAGAAAGCGCAGATTCTTGATAAATAGTAAGAAAGGAGGTGCCTTTATTGAAGAAAAGAGTCTTTGCCTTGATAGCGGTTCTTTTGCTTGCAATGGCTAATACTGCACAAGCGGCTGTATTACGTGTTCCCACGGCTACACCAGAGTTGTCCTTTAATGATACAACTGCTAATGCATTTGCGCTTTGTACCGCTAGTACATCAGACCGTATTAGTGCAAAACTTACTTTATATCAGGGTAACACTTACATTGACTCGTGGAGCGCTGCTGGGACGTATCGTGTACCTGTTTCTGGCGAATGCACTGTCAAAAGTGGTAAGACCTATCGACTGGTTCTTACCTGGAGCATCAATGGAGTTGCTCAACCCTCAGAATCAACGACTCGAAAATGCCCGTGAGTGCATAAGGGTATGCCGATGTAACTTATGATGCGAAGTAACTGTCATTAACATAGAGAGTGTGTCGTGTAGTGATTCTGAGGGACAATACGAATAGGAGTCAAAAATGTTTTATTCTATCTTAGCACAAGTTAAACACAATCTAAAGACCAGAAAGTGCAAAGCGGTTTTTGCCGTGATCCTTGGCTTTGTTTTAGCGAATTACCTACAAAATGTCTTCAGGTATGCTGGCTATGATGTCATTGATATGTATCATCCCATGAAGCTGCGGCTACTGGTCGCAACGGATAATCCGCTGGGGTTCTATTTCATGCAGCTTTTTCCATTTCTTGCGGTTATCCCAGCATCATTTGTACTCTTGGAAAATAGAGAGACGAGATATGAGATATATATTTGCTCTCGAATTGGAAAACAAAGATACCATTTCAGCGCCACAATCTCAGCAGCACTGACAACATTTGTGGTCTTCTTTCTGCCATTTTTGCTGGAGATAGCTCTAAACGTGCTCGCATTCCCTCTGCAGGCTTTCGGCGATCCATCTAACTTGAGCTGCTATGATCCTTTATATCTGAAAATAGTCAGCCGATACTTTTGGCCCTCTCTATATGTGAAAATGCCATACTTGTATGCGGTTCTAAATGTGGTAGTTGTGAGCCTAACCAGCGCAGTTATCGGACTGCTTCCTTTTGCCATTGGAGGTTTCTTGAAAGGAAAGTATAAGTTGGTGCTTTTCCTTCCGACTTATCTTTTATTCTATGTCTTGCAGATTTGGGGAGGATCTGTTCCCGGTGAGTTTTCCACCTCGTATTTTGACTATCTGATGTTCTATGACGGCACACTTAAAAACTATGCTGCTTTTGTAGTTTTCCTGTTGAGTATGCTGATTTTCTCGCTCACTGCTGTAGCTGTGCTTTCCAAAAGGGATATCTGCAACTGAGGTGATATTTTCGTGAAAAGAAGTAATGGCCTTATTGCAGCAGGAACGGTCCTTTCACTTGTTGCAACGCTTGACATGCTGCTGTCTCCAGAAAGTGTCAGCCTGATTGATTTGGTCCTCCGGATGAGTTATGTCGGCACGTCCTTTGAATTCCCATCGCTTTTCAACATGACGTTTCGACTTTTTCCTCTTTTTGCATTCCAAGCTATTATGGGGAATTCTTACTACGATTACTTCTGCACGGGCAGTGTGTATTATTTTTCGCGTTGTCAGTTGAGAAAGAAATGGCTTGCAAAAAAACAGTTTGAGCTTTTGCTTGCTTCTATATTATATTCCGCCTTCTTACTTGTCCCAAGCCTGCTGATACTTATTATGCAGCAGCGGCTCATGTTATCACGGACCGCATGGACAATTACCGGATATTATGTTGCCATCTTTTCTCTCTGGCTCTTTATCACGACAACAACAATCAATTTTCTGTCTCTCAAGATCAAGGAAGTTGCGAGCTATGCTTTTGTTATAGGAAGTCAGCTTTTACTCGTTATGGCACTTAAGTTTTGCGAGCCGGAGAACGGTGCTGCCGCCCGTTTATTAAGTATTAATCCCATTGCACATCTGATCCTCAGTTGGCATAATAGCCCAATTAGTGAAGTGGATTTCTATATCCATCAGATTGAAACAGGCATCTCGTTGAACGATTCGGTCGCCTTTTTCTTGGGTTTGTCCTCTGTAGCGGTGTTTGTTTCGATATTCATAGTCTGTCGGCAGGAAATCATTTCTTCAAATATAGAAACCGAGGTGGCATAAATGGAGCTTATTGCTGAGAATATCTGCAAATCGATAAAAAGGAATATGATCCTTGATCATATCAACTTACAGCTATCAGGGGGCCATATCTATGGATTTGTTGGCATCAACGGTGCCGGTAAAACGATGCTGTTTCGCGCACTTTCAGGGTTGATACGTATTGATTCGGGGCAGATACGATGGAACAACCAGATTCTGCACAAAAATATCGAGGTTCTTCCGAGTCTCGGAATTGTTATTGAAAATGCGGGGTTATATCCAAACCTGACAGGATTTGACAACTTGAAAGAGCTTGCCGACCTGAGACGCAGTATCACTTCTGATGATATTCGATTCGCAATGAATCGAGTCGGATTAGATCCCGCGGATTCACGATTGTATAAGAAGTATTCTCTCGGAATGAAGCAACGGCTGATTATAGCACAGGCGATTATGGAGCGTCCTGATGTGATCATGCTTGATGAACCGACCAACGCTTTGGATGAGGAAAGTGCCGCAAACGTGAGAACAATAATCCGTGAGGAACGAGAGCGAGGCGCAATAGTATTACTTGCAAGCCATAACAGAGAAGATATTTATCCATTGGCTGATGTTATTTACCATATCAACGATGGGCGTATCGATAAGATTGAGATGGTGAAAGAATGAAACGAACTTTTTCGCTTTTTTTAGCAGCGGTTATTATAATTGCGGTGATTATCGGTTTGGTTAAACGCTCAACTTATACGGACATAACGAGAGAGCCTGAATATCTAAACCATTTCAGCGTTGCAGAATTGCCGGAGAACTTAGCTGTAGAAAATGCCGCATTACTCCCGACTGAGTTGAAAAATGCGCCTATTGTACTTCAGGTTGCTCCGGTTGGAGGGATTGAAGCAGTGTTTAAAACGCTTCGTCAGCCGGTAGAAATTGTACATATTTTGAAGGGCTCTGATTTGATTGACGAAACGATTGGCGAGCAGATCTATATCACGCGGGCTTCATGGTGTTTGTTTTTCGATGATATGACTGCAAATCTCGGGTTCGTAAACACTATGCGTCATGGGCAGTATTACCTGATTTTCCTTGAAGGAAAAGTTGAACTGCCCGAAGCACAGAAGTTGCCTACCAATATTTATTATCTTTGCAATACGATAGTTACCCCTGTTTTCTCTTATACTGAAGGTGAGGATGTCGTAATACCGATAGACACTGTTCCGACATATGTTCCTTATGCGGAAGTGGAAAACAACACTTTCTTTGCAGCTTCACAAAGAAGCCGTGAAGCGCTTGAATTACTTCGTAATGAACTGACAGCGGTATACCAAGAGAATCGCTCTGCTGGGCTACCGTAGAGCAAGATGTCATCCTTAAGTGAAAAGATAGACTCGCCGTGGGTGTTAGCACAAAATTAATCTGCAAAGGCGCTTTTGAGCAACGCTCCCCGGCATAGCTGGATATTGGGCGCGGAAAGTGCGGTTTCGTTCAGCCAGCCCTGCCGGTAGGCTTCCACGACGCTGCTTCGACCTACATCCTGCCAGCTGTCACCGATAGTTTCCGCACCATAGGCGCGGCAGAGCATGACAGCCCACTGCTCCACAGTGATGAGCTGTTCCGGCGAGAAGCAGTCATTCCCCGTTCCGGCGACGATCTCACATTCAGCCAGATACATCACGCTTTCATAGCAGTCTGCAGTCTCCGGCACTTCATCAAAGCCTGTGCAGGCAGCGGAAGCGGCTGTGGACAGGATCACTGCCAGGACAAGGGTGCAGACAGCCAACGCTGTTCTTCTAACGATCATCTTCATAAGTTCCTCCATATTCTTGTTCTTTCTCTGTCCTGTATCCTCCGGTAGAGTAGGCTCTTCTGGATGCGCCATGGTGACGCTACCCTATGGACAGAATTTTGAGAGTAAAAACGTCACAGTCCCCCCTTGGCGGGAGGCTGTGACGTTTTATGCTTTGTCAGCCGGTATAAATTGCTGGTGAGGCTGCCGTTGGAGCGGCGGCGGTTCCGCTTCTCGATGAGCTGCCTGCGCTCAAGATCTGCCAAGGCCCGCTGGACTGTCCGCGGCGAAAGTCCCAATTCACGGGCAATGGTTTTGATCCCAGGCCAGCAGACACCGGAGGCATCCGCCCGGTCCCGAAGATAGATATAGACCGCCTTTTCCCGGTGACTCAGATGCTCCTCGGCGTAAATAAAATTAAAATCGCTCATCTTTTATCACCCCGCATTGCATTGTAGGGCGTCTTCTCCGCAGCGTATTGTTTGCGAATGTTCGCTATCAGTTCCTCGCAGCCCGCATAGGCAACTCTGCGGACGACCGGCTTCGGCGTCGGACAGTCTTTTTCAAAGGTAATACCCCAGTCAAGAAACAATCGTAGGCGTGTACGCATTGGGTGCGCGCCCGTCTTCATCACAACAAATTCTCCCTTGGGAACGGACTTGAGCTCGTCCGGCGTCATAAGAGGGCGCTCTATCATCTGGAGCGACTGACTGCTCTCCTTGCCCTGACTGACGGAGCCGGACAGCACTGTCCGGCTCCCCAGCGCCGAGGAGAGCGCCTCCGCTGTCTTGCTCTGCGGTGCAAAGCCGCCGAAGATGGTGTCCTGGCAGTTGTCGCACACGATTTCTGCGCCTTCTTTTCCGTAATTCTTCTCCAGTTGGGCGAGGCTCTGGATGATGGGCACTAGCGTCAGACCTCGGGAACGTCCGGCGGAAAACAACGACAGCACGTCAAAGGGCGGCATCGTACCAAATTCATCCGCGTAAATGACCACGCGGTTTTTGAGCCTTCCTCTGTTTTCATCCGCTACGGAAAAGAGCTCGCGCGAGAGGTTTTGGATCATGAGACTGGCGATGAAATTCTTCGTGGGGTCTTCTTCGGGAATGACAACAAAGATGGCGCATTTGCTCGACGCAAAACGTTCTGCGTCGATAGGGTTATCGCGGCAGATGACCTGCTCGAGCTCCGAGTCCAAAAAGGCATTGAGCTTTGAAAGTACCGTCGACATGACGGATGCCATCGCCTGATCCGCCGCCGTCAGCGCCGCGCCCGCCACCCAGCGTGCCTTATGTACAGACGGGAGCATGTCCATCAACACATGAAATCCGTTCTTTCCCCGTCCGCCGCCCGGCGCTGCCAGCAGATCTTGCACCAGCTTGAACGCCGAAACGATGTGGCGCTTCTCTGTGCCGTCCTTTTCCGGCAGGATAAATTCCGCAAGCAGCATGACGATGGCGGCCAGCACACCCTCTGCGCTCTCATAGAAAAAGGCGTTGTCGCCATATTGCGAGGAGCCTTCCGGACTGATGATTGTTTTGGCGAGGATCTTGGCATAGTTCTCTGCTTTCGCCTTGGCAGTGAGATCGTTGGGGTCTCTTTTTGCTCTGTCCATATAGTGGTTCACGAGCGTCATAAAATTGAAACCGTCCGAGCATGTCGGATTGCGCAGGTCAATGACCGTGACCTGATAGCCGTAATATTTCGATGCGATGCAGCCGTAGTTACGTGCGAGGTCGCCCTTGGTGTCGAGCGCCAAATAGCTCATGCCGCAGGCGCAGGCGTATTCGAGATTCGGGTATAGGAAAAATGCCGTCTTGCCCACGCCGGAGGCGCCAATCATCAGACAGTGGACGTCATCACTGTCCACCAGCGCCCAGATATCTCGCTGCTCCTCAATCATCTTTTTGACTTTTGAGAGAGCCTTTGATTTTTTCTTCGTCTTCCGCTTTCCCTCCACAGGACGTCGCAGCTTTTCCAGCAACTTGCGAGAGGTTTTCAGCAGGAATCCTCCCTCGCTTTTATGGTTTATGCCGCCGACGCTGCCGAGGACGAGTCCCTGCTCCGTAGGCAACTCCTCTCCCTTGCGCCAGCGGCGGGGACGGAACGGTACCGTCCGGTATGTTTTGCTGATCTCCCTGGGCGTTGCCCACCGGGCTGTGCCGTGCTGACCGTCGCCAACTGTTTTGCTCTTGAAATTGTTGAGAGAATAATTCTTGGAGAGGAAGGACACCACGAGCAAGAATGCCAGCAGTCCGCCGCCAAGCAAAATCAGGGGCCATACATTTTCGTTCATGTGTCTTTCTCCTTCTTCTCGAATTTAGCGCAGAGATCGTCATTCCAATCCTTGCGCACCGGGCAGAGCCGCTCCACATCCAAGCCCATCTCCTCCAGCGTATCCGTCATACGGTCGCAGGCGTCTTTGCCCGCATCATCGTTGTCGAGGCACAGATACACCATGTCCAGTTTCGGATTCTGCCGTAGCCGTTCCAGCACTGGCTGAATAGAAATTCCGCAGCAGGCAACATAGCTGTGTTCCTGCCAGCCGTATGGATAGAGGGTAATGTGGGACAGAAGGTCGATGGGCGCCTCGAACACATAGAGGGACTTGTCGGTCCCGCCTTTGTGGAAGCAATGCTCACTTGCGCTGCCCTCGATGTTCATGCGGAACACCTGTCCCTCGCTGTTGGTACTGCGGATGTGCGCGTGCTTGGCCTCACCGCTGTCATCCAGCCCCACGAAAACACAGTTGTGATGCTTGTCCTCGTAGAGCAGCTTTTCATGTACGAAGGCGGAAATAACCTCGCGGTCAATGTGGCGCTGACGCATGAGGTAGGCATACATACGCCGCATGGTTCCGTAAGGCTCCGGCAGAGCGAAAGCCTTTGCAACTGCCTTCACAGGCTTTGCCTGCTCATGCGATTTACCGTTCTTCCTGCCCAGCAAAAGCAAAACCGCCTCCGGATAAGGGAGACGGTAATAGCGCTGCACGAAGCTGACGGCGTAGCCGCCGACGCGCGCGGAGTGGTCGAACCATTTGTTGCCCCGCACGGTGATGCTGGGATCGTTGGGGGGACGGAACTCCCGGCCGGAGCGCACAGGTCGTTCCCCCTGGGCGCGCAGCAGAGACACGAGATCCGTGTTCTGCGCCCGTGCCTTTTCCTCCGGCGTGAAATAGATAAATTGGCTCATGATGTTTCCTTTCAGATCATTGCTCTTTCTGTTGACAATATGTGTTTTATCACATATGATGAAGTGCAAATAAGAATGCATAGGCTGTGCAGTGGTAGGACGCAGAGTAATCCTCACCAATGGCTTTGTAAAAAAGACGATGAAAACCCCGCTGTGCGAGATTGAACGTGCCAAGCGGTATCGCGCAGACTTTAATCAAAAAAAGGAGGCATGATTTATGGGGAAGAATTTTCGTGAGACTTTGAACGAAAGAATGCAGGACCCTGCGTTCCGTGCGGAGTGGGATGCGCAGGAACCGGAACGTCAGATCATGCGCGCCATTGTTGAAGGCCGTGAGGAAAGCGGTATGACGCAAAAGCAGCTCTCCGACATTACCGGCATTACACAGGCTGATATCAGCAGGCTGGAAAGCGGAACGGCCAATCCATCTCTGCGGACGCTTAAGCGTCTTGCCGCAGGCATGGGAATGGCACTCAAGCTGGAATTCGTTCCGACGCAAACGCAGATCTGACTTCAAAAAAATGCTGCCGCAATTTTGATTGCGGCAGCATTTTTTATCTGAACGTCTGCTCCTCGTGATCATCCGGCTTGTGTCCCATCGCCAGCCGCTTGCGCTGCAATTCCTGTCGGCGCTTGCGGTCGATCTGCAAGCCGCAGTGGATCTGGTCGATCTTGCTGTTGTCCTCGAAGATCCTGCTCATGTGGTGCAGCATCCGCACGACGGTTTCTCTCACCGTGTGGGCATGGTAATCCGCTCCTGCCGGTGCGCTCTCTTTCTGCTGATCAGGGTAATCTGACTGCTGAGAAAAAGCCGGTGCATCTTCAACCGCAGGCGCCGTGGAGCCCTCAGAAGCGGCGGCGTCAGAGGAACCTGGATCTTCTGGTGCGGCACTCGCCGCCCGGTCAGATTTGGGCTGCGCCGACGCGAGAGATGCCGTGACCTCAGAGTTCTTTGGCGCGGCTTCTGCGGCATCCTTTTTGATGATAGGCCCTTCCTGCGCGGAAGGTGTTCGCCGCACTTCCGCGTACCGCTGCCGCTCCGCTATCCATTGCAGTGTTTCCTGAATGACCATATTGCGGACGCTCCGGAACTCCTTTTGCTGGGAGAGCGGCAGGCGCTTGGGCGGCCGCTGATCGTAGTCCAGGCACACCTGCTCGTAGAGTGTCTGCCACGTTTCATAGGCAGCGGACACCCGCTCGTCCTTCGCCAGCTCCTCTACGATGGCGTCCACGATGGCCTTGACCCTTGGCGGTAGGTAGCCGTAGACCTTTCGGCCCTTGACCGTCAGCAGACGCTCTGCCAACTCCTCGGTGAGCTGCTCCAGCCGCGGGTTCTCGACCGCTCCGCCGCCCAACTGTGCGATGCACTCCAGCATGGCCTTGCGGGTCTGCGTCTGGAGCTCCTGCCGCGCGGTGTCTTTTTGCTGGTAGATGTGCATCCGATCCGCATAATAGATTCGTCTGGCAAAGGCAGACTTCACCTGCCGGATACCTTCCTTCGTGAGATAGCCCTCGCGGGGATCGGTCGAGAACACGATCATGTGAATGTGCACCTGCTTCGGCTTGCGATGAAAGGCGGCATACCAGCGCAGGTTGTCCGATTGAATCTTGTACGCCGCCGCGATGTCGTTGGCAGACGCCTTGACCAGCGCCTGCCAGTTTTTCGCACTGTCGTAGCCCAGCCGCTCCGCGTCCTCACGGCGCAGCGCGATCACCGGCGTCCACACATTTCCGGTGTGCTCCGCCACCTCCCGTACCGCCTGCGCGAGATTTTTTACCTTACCGTTGGCATCCCACAGCCCGTGCTCGCCGTCCTTCTGGACGCCGGGACGATGGGAGATGTAGTCGATAAAATTTTCCTTTTGATCCAGTGCCTCTATATAGTCTTCCTGCACCTGCTGGATAAACGCGGAGGCGCTGCCCTGAGTGGGGCGATCCAGATATTCCTCGTACTCAATGAGCTCCCAACAGGATGGGAAGGACTTCAGCAGCCGTGCGATGAATTCCTGCTGCTTTTTTGTGGCGGGGAGTGTACTGCGCTCATCCGCCAGCAGTTCCACGCCGGGACGGGTGGCGACGTAGCGGGTACGCTGCGCGAGCTTCGCGGCATTCTGTCCGCCCTTGAGGTAGGGCGAGATCAGTACGATCCGGGCCATTCATCCTCCGGCTCAATGCGGCGCTGCTGATGCACTGCGCTCTCAAAACTCACCTGACCATTGGTGCGCTTCACCTCATCCACCGCAAAGCCGCGCAACTCCCGCGTGTGGATAGGATCGGTACGAAAGTGCGCGGCGATGGTGTGGCACATCATGTTCAGCTCCACCGCGCACTTGAAAAGAATGCGGCAGAGCCGATTGTTGTTGTCGTCCAGTGTACCCTGAATGGCTGTCAGGATAGCCTTCGAGAGATACGCGGTGTTGTCCTCCGTGCCGAGATAGCCCATGTAGAAGCGCAGCGCTTTGTTGATAAATTCACTGCGGTTTTTGCAGTTGTCAGCCTTCAGCCATCCGTCCATGCGCGGAACGAGCCCCGCATCCAGCCAAACGACGGTTCGCTCGATCCGTTTTTCTGTTACTTCACTCATCTGTACGCCTCTCCTTTCTCAAAAGGCGCAATCCCTTGCTGCGCCTGCATTTTCTCCGGTAAGGTTCACCCAAGCCTTGCAAATACGCTCCAAAGGTGCACCTTGCCGAACCTTCAAAAAAGCCCCGCACTGCGGGGCTTTGTGGCTGAGAGGGGCCCGCGCACGGGCACCTCTCTTTATCTAGTTCCACTATCGAACGGGTAAATAAGGGGCGAAAGCCTCTGGAACAGGGCATGGTCAGGAGGAAAAACACCCTCCCCAAAGGCTCATTTCTCCATCGTCGAAGCCGTATCCACACGGATTTTTCGCACATCGCCCACAAACGCCGCAACACTCGCTTCAATGGGCTTTGGCGGGTACACACTCCACCCCAGCCCTTAAACGCGCACACAGCGGCGCACAGGGCGAACGGTGCGGGGAAACGGGGAGCCGCACTGCGCGGCGCATTTGAAAGCACAAAAATCTGCGCAAAACACTTTCAAATTCGGGACGGAGAAAAACCGCGGGAGCAGAATAACAGCCGCCAAACTGTGGCTGCCCGCCAAGGGCGGGTTGACGCAGTTCGGCGGCGCCGCGGGCCCGCAGGCACGCGCAGCCTGGACGCTGTTGTTTCCGCAGCCGTGAGTGCTTTAGCCTTGCTGTGCCTGCGTTTGCACCTACAGCTTCATCACCGGCCCCTGCTGCTGTTCCGGTTCCTCGCGGAATTGCTGCGCGTAGTCGTGGAGACTCATGCCGGTCTGCTGTTGACAGTATTCCTCCATCTTGCGCAGCAGGACATCCTGCTCTGCGGCGTTGAGCGGATAGCTCCAGCTCTCCTCGGAACCGTCGCCCTTGCAGAGCGTCAGCTCCAACGTGTCGCAGGGTCTATCCTCCGCGATGTCGTAGTTGGCGTAGACATTGAGCCAATCACCATTTTCATCGGTCAGGACGAATGTACCGAAGGCAGCATCTACATCGAACTCCGTCTGTACATAAAAATTGAGCTTGCCGTCCGATTCGATGATCTCGTCACCGAAAGAGAAATTTCGCGCGGAGAGATGTCCCGCCGAGGTGATCTCTTTACCGCTCAGATGATCCAGCAGCTTGCGCCACTTATCATCGCTCGACGCGAATTGCGGCCGTGTGGCATGGTACACCGCCGCTGACACATCCCGCATCGCCCAGGTCCGCCAGCCATCCATGATGTGAACGGCAGAGAACTCCCGTTTGTCAAAGTCGAGTTCAAACACGCCGCGCACCTTGCCGGTGTTCTCCATGCGCTCCGCAATCATCTGCTGATATTCCTCCGATGTGAGCAGCGTCCCACAGGAGAAAAGGCGAATGAATTTGCTGCCTGTGTCGGGAGGCTCTTTCAGGTAACGGTTCAGTCTTTCAGCGGCATTCAGCAGTTCCTCACCGGGCGCGACTTTGAAGCACCATTCCTCACCGTTTTCGAGTACACGGTAGGCAGACCATGTCTGCGCTGCTTCTTCCCGCTCACGAGCGGCAGTGCTTTCCGCCTGAATTGCTTTACTGATCCGAGCGTACTCCCGCTCCGGCAGTTGATTGCAAAGCTCATCCAGCACATCTTCCATGTGCTCCTGCAGCGTCTGACCGTTGAGGCGCTTTTCGATAGCGGTCAACCAGCGCCGGTCGATCCACAGCACGATTTTTTCCTGCCGTGCCATCTCAACCACCAGCCTTTTCAGAAGCGTCAGGTGACGCCAACACAGAGGGAGGCTCCACCCGCATCTGCGGCTTCGTCGGTCTTGCCGGACGGCGGGGACGGGCAGCGGGCGCTGTGCGGCTGGCGAGATATTCCCGCACCGGCTCCGGCACCTCGGATTCGTAGAGACATTTGAGCAGTTCCTCCAGCTGCGCCTGCACGCTGGTGTTTTTCTTTTTGAGCGAAAATTCGAGAGCGGCAAGCTGCTCACTCTCGAATGGGATCGTGACATTTTCCTTTTTCATGATCATACCTCCTCGTAGTAGTCACGGAGCTGGAAGCCCAGCGCCTCCATATCGCTGTGATCCATGCCGAGCGCATGACGCAGGATGTCATAGAGAGTCCCTGCGTCGTAGCGGCTGCTGAGAAAATCCACGAGCTTCGCAACCAACTCCTGCTCACGCTCCGGCGTGATCGGTTTTATTGCAGTATTCATAATTAGTTTACCTTTCAGCCTTTCGGCAGATACGCCCTCGGATTCGTTCGTTCCCCGTTGACGCGCACCTCGAAGTGGAGGTGCGGCCCGGTGGAGCGCCCGGTGCTGCCGGAGAGGGCGATGATGTCTCCCGCCTGCACGGTTTGTCCCACTCTCGCCAGAAGCTGAGAGCAGTGGCCATACAGCGTGGTAAGTCCGTTGCCGTGGTCGATCATCACATAATAGCCGTAGCCTCCGGCGTTGTACTTGGAGACCGTCACCGTTCCGCCCAGCGCGGCGCGGATGGGCGTGCCGGTGGGAACAGCCAAGTCCATGCCGGTGTGCCCCTTGCGCTTCCCGGTGATGGGATCGATGCGGTTACCGAATTCAGAGGTGACACGGCGCTCCCAGCCTGAACCGATGGGTGAACAGAAACCGTCCGCGCCGATAAATGGCACATCCGCGCCGGGTATCCAGCCCTCTGAACCTCCGGCAACGCCATAGCGCACCAGATTGTACACACTGTCGGCGTTGGACTTCTGTTCCTCGGAGAGCTGTAAGTGAAGCACGTTTTCAAGTTTGCCGTACACGGCGGCTATGTCCGCAACAGGAATCGCCACGGTGTAGCTCTCCTCGGTTTCCGTTCCATCCTCATCGGTGACGGTGCGGGTGCGCTCCTCGTAGGTCACGAAGCAGTCCGTGAACTGTCGGTGCGCTCGGCGGCTGGGGGTGTCCTCTCCAAAGAAAATGGCGTAGAAAACAGCCTTGACGCGGATACCGTCAAGGCTGTCGCTGCCCTCCGTCATGTCATTGACGGCGGCGATGGCGTCGTCCAGCAGCGTGAAGCTGCGGCGCATATCTTCGATGTAGGCGACATATTCCGCAGGCGTTTTGCCCGGAATATCTCCACCATGAAAGCACAGCAGAACGGCGGAATTGTTATGCTCCGCGCTGCCGGAGAGCAGAGAGCAGATCAGCGCCAGCGTCAGGATCAACGGCGAACAGATCGCCGCCACGATCCAGCCCAGCCTTTTCCGGGTGTCCTCATCCGAGAGCGCTGCAGCGGCGAGCTTCGCCAGTGCAGCGACGGGTACCGCCATTACCGTCCACCTGCCGTTCCGAAGAGGGCCTGCTTGTACTCCGGGGCCTGCACCTGCAAGAGGTAGCGTTCATTGCCGCATTTGTAGAGGCAGGAGCCGCGCTGCGGGTCCCGAATCAGGGCATATTCGGACTCCTCCAGCTGGAGGTTATCCATGAAGAACTTCTTATCCACGTTGCCGCCGTTAAAGATAAATTGATGGACGGGGATGGAAAAGAGGGGGCGTGTCAGCTCCCGTATCCCCGGTTGGGTGAAGTCCTCCAGATTCTGGCTGGCAAGGAACAGGGCGGATTCCTTTTTTCGTACTCTTTTAAGCGCGTTGCGGATGTAGGTGATGACGGTGGGATCGGACAGCCACAGGTACAGCTCGTCAATGGCTGCCACGGAATTGCCCAGCGTCAGAAGCTGATCCGACATATAGGACAGCAGGCTGAACAGCAACGTGTTCCGCAGATTTTCAGCCATGTTATCCAGCCCCTTGACACAGAAAACAAGGAATTTGGAGTTCGTGATATTGGTATGCCCGTTGAAAAACCGGGAATCCGCGCCGCGGCACATGGAATGGAGCCCCAGCAGCAGATCCCGCAACATTTCCCGCGGGTAGAGGCTGTCTGCGGCCTCGTAATGGTCGTAGCTTTCCTGAATGGCATCGTAGAGGTCAGAGAGGATGGGGTAATCCTCTGGTCGCATCGACGCGAAGTCCGTGCGGTCGGTGATGTTCCACTTTTTGTATAATTGCTCTACCATCAGTTCCAGCGTATCGATGTGGGGCGTGTCGAAGCCCTTGTAGACGCGGAACACATCCCGCAGGAAGGAGATGTGCTGGGAGAGCAGCGTCCCCCGGAAAGCGTCCGGCGCATCCGGGTCTTCCGGCCCGCTGCCATCGTCCCAGCAGCGGGGCTCCAGCAGGTTGATGCGGTACTGCCCGCTTAAGTAGTCCAAAAAGCAGCCGCCCAGGGCGCGGCACTCGTCCTCCATCTCATGCTCGGAGTCCAGAGAGATCACGCTTTTGCCCGCCTCCCGCACATTGCAGAGCAGGAGCTTCAGAAGATAACTTTTGCCCTGTCCGGTATTGCCAAGGATGAGGGCGCTGGCGTTGGTCTTGTCAGAAGCACGACGGTCGAAGTCCACGATGATGTTGGAGCCAAAGCGATCCCGGCCAATGAAGAAGCCCTCGGGATCGGTTTTGCCGGAATAGTTCATGGGATATAAATTGGCAACACTGCGTGCGGGTAATACCCGCTCTGCAAAATTGGCGAGCTGGCTGCCGCCCGCGGGGTTGGCGGAAAGAAAGCCCTCCCGCTGGCGCAGGAGCAGCGGATCGGCGCCCATGCGGGAGCGCACCAGTTGGGCGGATACGGTGTCCCGCGCCGCGCACAGCTTTTCCGTATCCGCCGCGGCAATGTCCAGATACACGCCGCAGTGGATGAGCGGCTCCTTTTCCTGCCGCTGCTTCGCCAGCAGCTCCGCCATATCCCGCAGGTTGGCCTCCGCCGTGACGCTTTGCTTGTAGTCGTTGGTGTTGCTCCGCTCCATGCGGCTTTTGTTGGTGGCGGCATGGAGGATGGCGTCCTCTTCGGCAGGCGTGACCTGCCGCGCCGTCAGGCGCAGGTTGACGCCGCCCATATCGCCAAGGCCCCGCAGCAGCGCCAGCTCATCCGTCATGGGCGGGTAGCTTTTCAGCGCCATCGCCGTGTGATACCGGCTGCCGAGGATGAAGTGATCTGTGTTGAACTTCACCGCCGCGGGCGCGATCATATCCAGAAAATCTTTCGGGCGCTGCACCTGTTCCGGCATCTTCTTTTTCTTCTTCTGTTTCTTTTTAGCCATGTACATACTCCTCTCCATCGAAATCACGGAACACCTCCGTGGTGAGATCCTGCCGGTAGTAGATCGCCAGCAGGCGCTTCACATCCTGCTCCTCCGCCAGACGCACACGGAGCCCGTGGTCGCAGATGGCTTTCTCCAACTGCCGCAGCGCGCTTTCATCCGCACCGGCTTTTTCATCCAGTGGGAGCACCAGCACAAATTTGCGGGAGGAGGCGGATGAGAATTGAATGGCGTCCAGATGGGCCATGTCTCGATCTAACAGCTCCCGCACGGCAGGCTCCGTTTCCTCCTCCAGTCGCCGCAGGTAATATTCCTTGTTCCGCTGGAAGGATTCGCGGGAGTCCAGCGCCAGAATTTCCAGCGAGGGCTGGGTGCTGAGAAGCATGGTCAGGGAGCGGACGCGGCCCCGGATGACCTCCGGGGACAGGACGGAGAGGTTGTCCGGCTGGATCAGGAAGAAGACCCGCTCTCCGGAGTCTGTCACGATGCCGTGGGGCGTCACACGGACGATGCCCATGAGCTGCCGGGTCGACTGCCGCTGGCGCACTTCCTTTTTCTGTTTTCGGTTCATGGGTCCAGCCTCCATTCATAGTATTGCTGCCGCAGAAAGAGAAAACAGGCGGCACGGCGCAAGAAATCCAGAATGCTGGAGCCATCCACCTGAATGGTGAGGAAGGCATACAGCACCGTGACCACCAGCAGTCCCATGCCGAGTCCCTGTGTCAGCGCCAGCACAGAGAGCAGAGCGCCGATGCCGATCACGGCGATGTCCCGCAGCAGCCAGAGCCACAGCATGGGCTTGGCTTTCAGGTTTTCGGGGTAAATAAACATTTTGTTCCTCCAAAGCAAAACCGCTGCCGAGAATCTCAGCAGCGGTTCGCGCGATATATTTCTTATTCTTCGGCGGCGCCGGTGTCCTCCGCCAGCGCCTGCCGGATGCAGTCCAGGAAGAAGGCGTTCTGCTTGATGCCGTTCCGCTTGAGGTATGCCTTGAGCTGCTCAAACAGCTCGGTGGGCACCTGAAACGCCACCGTCCTCACATTGTCCTTGTCCATCTTCGCATTTTCCTCCATTTCATAAAATTTGGTGATGAGCGCAGTCATGTACCGGCTCAGTGTCTCGCCGGATTCCGCCTGTCGCTGCCGTACCTTGTCATGCAGCTCCACGGGGATCTGCGCGCAGAGGTTGCGCGTTTTTTCTGCCATAGCAGTTCCTCCTGTCTTTTTAATGGTAAAGCTAAGATACCCGAAAGCAAGTGTGAAAGCTATTACCAAAGCCAACTAAAAATCCCATTCCAAATCAAGCGTAATGACCATAGCCACCCGCTGCATGAGGTATTCTACACAGGGGATGGCAACGCTGTTGCCGAGGGCTTTATAGCGTGCGGAGTCCGAAGCGCCGGGAACATCGGTCCAGCCATCCGGATAGCCCTGGAGCCGTTCGCACTCCAAAGGCGTGAGGCGGCGAATGAGATTCCGACAGTCAGTATCCCAGATAGAGGGCGGCTGGCAGATGAGGTCTGTAGCGTCCTTGTGCTGCCGCGCGCTCTCCGTGGAGGCGATCTCATCATCCCTGAACTGATCTACCCGCTGGCGGGCATAGACGCTGTGGCGATCCGAGGTGGTCAGGGTATAGGAAATGTCCCGCTGCCAGCCGAAGCCGTTGCCGCCGTTTTGCGGCTGGCGGTCTACAATATTTCCGGCAATGCAGATGGCACCCGCGTTCTGCTCAACCAGAGGTATGTTGTTCCCGCCGGTCCCATAGCGGGCGGACATGGTGGGCGCTACATCATGCGGCCCGGTGTATCTTCCGTCAATGCCGTGGTTTTCGTAAACCTTGGGTTCTGCTGGACGCAGAATCAGAGGTTGGTGTCCATGCTCCTGCGCCCGCAGCGTCCCGGTAACATCCTCGCTGCACTCCATGATCTGCCCGCCCTGATCGTTGATACAGAAGATGCTGGGCATACAGTTTCCGCTGGGGCTGCCTTTCAACGTGGGCGCTACGTCCTCCTGATATCCAATGGTTCCGGCACTCGCGCCAGCTCCAGCAGAAAATCCAGCGACAAAGGTTTGTTGTTTCAACCCCGGCTGAGCCTGCAGCGCGCCTGCTACATCATGCAGGTCACGCACCTCGTCCCGCTGGTTGGCGGCGAATGCGATCTGTTTTTGCGGACCACTCTGACTGCTGCCGGGATTTGTGATAAAGGTCTGCATTTGAAGGTTCTGCGTCGCCATCAGGGCGCCGGACACACCGTCCAAGTCAATGCCTTCATTGCGCTGATTAATATGGTAGGCTTTCGCTTCGCCGGATATGGGCGCGGGCGGGTCAAGCCCTGCCTGCATACGCAAAGCTGCTTCCAATAAGGGTGGCAGCGATTTGCCGCGGCACTCTGCGCGGCGCAGAATACCCAGGCACGCTGTCTGGGATAGCGAGTATCGGGATGGCGCTGTAGCCTGCAAAATCTGCCACAAGGAACACTCGACGGCGTCTTTGGGGCACTCCGAAGTGTTGAGCATCCCAAATGATCCAAGCCACGGAGGATCGTACTCCCAATATGCCCCCAGCATATTCCCAGCGCCCGGCCTCAGGTCTAACAGCATGAAGGTATGGTTCTTCAACTTGGAGGAACGCTTCGAGGACTTTTTGAAAATCCGCCCCAGGCTTTTTTTGACCCGTTTCAGCGTCCCGCCCACTTGAGAGAGCGCCGACGACATTTTCCCAAATCCCGAATCTCGGCCGAATATGGATTCCTGTCCTTCCAGATTTTCTGTCTGCATCTCGCATCTCCTGAATGATTCGTATTTGTTCCATAAAGAGGCCGGAACGCGCACCGGTCAAACCGGCACGCAATCCGGCCACGCTGAGTCCTGGCATGGGCTGCCCCCGCAGATGATGTCCACAGGCGGCAGATACGCGCCATTCAGCTTTGTGATGTCTCCCATCTGCTCCATGCGAGGGAAACGTATTTTTGATACCAGTATAGGGAACGGTTCGATCTCGCTGGCCCAGATCGGCTCGATGCCGCACCGCACCGAAGCCAGAGGAAAGCCGGAGATGCCATCGAACAGGCTCCCCATCGTAAGTTTTCTTGTTGACTGTGTCATTTCATACACACCCTTTTATTTGATTGCCGCGGCGATGGTTCTCGTCACATTCACCGCGGACTGTGCCGTATAGACAGCGCTTGTAATATTGGCCTTTGTCGTGGTGTCCACGCCGAAGCTGCCGGCAATGCGGGGAACTTCGCCTGCGGAGAGCATGAGTCCAACGCCCATCAGCGCGTGGTCTTTGAACACCATAAGTCCCGCAATGAGGATGGTGGACTGGAGGAAGGCAGTCAGGCACAAGCCGATGACCTGCCGCATCCAGCCCATGAATCCATCCAGATAGCCACGTGGGACGCTGAACATATAGAGGGAGCCGACCGCAATTTGAATCAGCAAAATGCCCCCGCGTTTGAGGTTGGCGAAAAACACCTTCAGCACCGCATAGCCCATAAGGATCACGCAAAAGAGAAGCATAATGGGGCTGGTGATGATGCCGAGGCCAAAGTGGGAACTGTTCACTACATCGGCAAGCGTCTGTATCTCGCTGAGTTCGGTGATGATGTCCTGCCCCACCTCACCGATGCTTCGTCCGTAGCCGGTAAGTCCCGCGGAAAAGGTTCCCTGCAGCGACACCGATAAGGCATAGAGGCGGACGGGGACAACGGTGAAGAGACTCACCGCCAAAAAGCCCTTGATGATATTCATCCCGCACTGCTGGAGATTTCCTCTGCCGGTGGAGTATTCAATGCCGCACTCAAAAGCGCAGACTACCACGCTGACAGCGAACAGCGCCCAGGCAAGGCGGGAGAAAAAGAGAATGATGGCGCTGACCCATTCCAGTTCAAAAAGTTCCACGCCCATATTGCCCATGAGGGCAAAGAAATTGCCGAGAAAGCCTACGATCTGCCCGTAGATCCAGTCCACCAGCTGATCCAAAACTGTCGCGGCAACAAAGTCCCAAATAAATATCTTCGCTCACCTCCGAAAATGCAGAAAGCCGCCGCCCAGATGGGCGACGGCCTTTCATATAGAGTATTTTGTTTTGCATCTGACTGCAGCGCTTACTTGAGCAGCCGCGGATAATCTGTTGTGCCATTGACGATCGCATAAACGTAGACGGTGTCCCCGATCAATTTGTAGATGGCAACATAAGTCTTCGTCAGCACAAGTTTACGGTAACCGCTTGCCGCAAGGATCGGGTCCGGATGCGTTTGCCCCATCAGCGGGAAATCCCGCAGACGGTTTATGGTCGTTTTCATCGTGCTGTAGATTTTTCGCGCGTAGGGAGTTCCTGCCTCCGTAATGTGATACTTTACGATCTCCTCGAAGTCGTGTTGAGCAAGTGGAAGATAGACCAGTTTACTTTTCGTAGGCACGGAACAGCTCCTCCATTCTTTCGTCAAGCTCCTCCGGCGTGCAGACAGGCTCTCCGCTCAATCTGCTGAGTTCCGCAGCATAAATTTTGTCGCGGTGTCGGAACATTTTTTCCCGCTCCTCGTATGCTGCCATGCTCATATAAACACCGTCATCTTCACCCTTATTCGTGATGAAGATCGGTTCACCGGATGCCTTTGCCAGCTCGGAGATCTGCGTGTACTCATTTCGCAGAGCAGAGGATGGTCTGATTTGCATAGAAAGCCCTCCTTATCAATTTCTTGATAGTATTATATCAAGATAACACCTTTTATGCAAGCCTATCTTTGTGAGGTGTAAAAGGTAACTTTATAGGCCTACAGCATTCGCCGACAAAGCAACCATTGTGTCTTATTCGTTGCCTCTGGCAGGAGAGTCCGGATTCGATTTTTAAATTCTTTCTTCACGAATTAGATCCCAATGATATTCCAGATGTATTTCGGTGCGATTAAGCTGAAAATCAGGCAGGCAAAGAGGATAGCGGGGCCAGTCCATTCAAACTGTCCTCTCTGGCGATAATCAAAGTACGCGCCGCCAAGTTTCACGAAGAATGCGATGGCGAGGATCATATCCAATGCCGGGAACACCACCTTCTCCACCACGCTCTTGATCTGTTTGGCCGCCTCCGTCCACGTCTGCTCCACCGCTCCCGCCACATCCCCGCCTGCGGCGAGCGCCGAGGTGCAGCAGAGAGAGGTCAGAAGCAGAAGCGTCAATGTCAGAATAATCATTTTTCTGTATTTCAAGAAATCTCCACCTCCTTAAAATGTGGATGCCGCCCCTTGCGGAGCGACATCCGTTGTTAGTCCTTAATAACCGGTGCGAGGCAGGGGCTTGCTGGGGGCATAGACACGGGTGACCCAGCGGGAGGTCGCCATGATCCACTGCCCATTGTAGACGCCGCCTGCATCCGACGTGTTGACGAACTGCGTACCACCGGCGAGCTTTGAAAGCACCTTGCAGTCCACGCGAGGGGCCTCCACCTGACGGAAGTTGGCGGGGACGATGCCGAACGCCGCCATGAACTCCGTCACATACTCATTGGCGGCAAGCCCCAGCGCCGCGGGCGAAGCATCCAAGACGTAGTTTTTGGATGTGCTCAGGTTATCCACCAGTGTGCGCCAGGTATCGCCGCTGAGATTGGTTCGGTAGACGATTTTATAGTTGCCGGGGGTATTCCACGTGCCGGTATAAATCTTTTCAAGGCGCACCGCCTTGACGGGCAGGGTATCGCGCCAGTAGAAGGATTCCAGCGCCGTGGTGGAATTGTTGGCAATACCGGTGAAGTTGTAGCGGACAAGCTGCCCCGGCATGACCTCCACGTAGCCGGTTTTCTTGATCGACACATTCGTGTACAGGCTCTTGTTGGTCATGCTTGCCTTGACGATCTGACCGGCGTGTTCGATCTCCACCTCAATGGGTGTCTTATCCAGCCCGTAAAACTCCGCCGCCTTGGATTCTACGATTTTATATCGCGCCAGAGGCAGAGGCTTACTGACCGCGAGCCCGTTTTTATCCGTCTTGATGGTATCCATCAGACGGTTGGTGCGGGCGTTGTAAACTTCAAAGACGGTGTTGGGGATCGGCGTTCCGGCGGGCCAGCCATTCATGGAATTATAGTCCGCCGAGGTCTTGACGATCTGGATCTGACCGGTGATGGGCGTATTCTTCCACTCGATTTCTGTGGTTTCGCCGGACTTTACATACACGGTCTTTTTTTGCGTGTCGGGAATATATCCCTCATTTTCCAATTCACGCAGATAGTAGCGGCCAGTGGTCAGATTTTCAAAACGGACATACCCTCGGTCATCGCTGGTTTCCTGCGCGATGGGATTGTTGCCGGCATCGTACAGAATGAAGGAAACGCCGTAGATGCCCTCGCCGGTGGCCGAATCGACCTTGTGGATCAGGATACCGGAGATGGCCTTGTTGGTCACCGTTTTGGTCGTGGTTCTACCATCCTCCACGGCGAAATAGATGGGGGTATTGTCCAGCTGGAAGCCCTTGCCCGCCTCGGTTTCCACGGCATAGTAGCTGCCGCTTTCCAGCGGCACATACACGCGGCCGTCCGTTCCGGTGGTGACGGTGTCCACCAGACCGCCATCGCTGACACGGCGGATCTCGAAGGTGGTGTTGGGGATACGCTGGGTTTTGTCCGCCGCATTCACTTTCACCAGCTCCAGCCCACCGATGGGAGCATTATAAAAATAGAGGGACTGCGTGTCATTGGGGTTGACCACCACGGTCTGCGTGCGCGTATTCTCGTCGATGGTGTAACCGGAGATGGATTTTTCCTCCGTTACCACCAGTGTGCCGGTGACGCCCTTGAGAATGATCTGCCCGTTTTCGTCGGTATAGTACAGACCGTTGGAGCTGATTTTTCCGTTTTCGTCGGGGACAAACTCGCCGGTAGCCGTAGTGATCTTGAAGGTAACGCCCTCCAGCGGCGTCTTGCGGTCCAGAGAGGACAGCTTGTTGATGATGAGCGCGCCCTGTCGCTCATTCCAGAAGGTCATGCGCTGGGGAGACTGGCTCTGGTCGATCTTGATGCTCTGCGGCGTCCCGTCCAATACGAATCCATCCACCGTCTTGACTTCCTTGGCAGTGATCGTCATGCCGTCGGTCAGACCCTCAATGACGATCTGGCCTGCAGCGTCGGTGGTATAGTAGCCGTTGTTGGGGCCGACTACCGCACCGGAGGAGTCCGTCACAAGGAACTGTACCCCGGCAAGCGGCTCATTTTTCGTGCCGGAAATGTATTTCTGGAGAATCAATGTTGTAGTGGGTTTGTTGTAAAAGGTCAGCGTCTGCGTGTCGTTGGGATTGACTACCACCGTCTGTGTGCGGGTCGCTTCATCAATGGTGAAGCCCGGAATCGTCTTGGTTTCCGTTGCTACCACGGTGCCGACGACGCCGGAAATGCGGATCTCACCGGATTTATTGGTGTAATAAATGCCGTTGCTGGGCAGCTCGCCGTTGGCGTCGGGAACGAAGCTGCCATCCGCGTAGGTGATCTTAAACTCGACGCCCTCTAGCGGCTCCCCGTTGGGACCGGAGCTGACCTTGCGGATGATGAGATTTCCGGCAGGCTGGTTCAGAAACTGCAGATGCGCCGTTTCGCCGCTCTTAATGAGTGCGTGCTGGGGGCTGTCATCCAGCAGGTAGCCCATTTTTGCTCTGACTTCACGGGCAATGACCGTCATGCCGGGTTCCAGACCATCCACCAGAATTTCGCCTGCGGCATTGGTGGTGAAGCGGCCGTTGTCGTTGCCGAGATAATGGCCGCTACTGTCGGTCAAAAGAAACTCTACGCCGGAGAGCGGCTCGTGCTTGCTGTCGTCGCTCAGTTTGGTAATTAAGAGCGATCCCAGAGGAGCATTGCCGAAGCGGAGCGTCACCACATCCTGATCCTCGCCGGAGATCCACACGGTTTGGGGTTCGCGGTCGATGATGTGATTTCCGTCACCTTCGAGTTCCTGGCAGATGTAAGTGCCGCGTTTGAGGTTTGTCACGGTGAACGCTCCGTTGGGTCCGGTCACATAGGTCCCAACGACGGTGCCGCCAGTGCCGGAAGTGCCGCCGCCTAAATATCTCAGTTCAAAGCGGCAGCCATCCAGTCCTTTTCCGGTCTTTGCATCGTACTTATACACAACGAGGGCACTGTGAGGCACATTGTCCACCGTTACGGTCTTGGAGGTGTTGGCTTCCAGATAGAACTCGGTCACGCCGTTGCCCTGAATGCCGAAGCCCTTGGGAGCGGACTCCTCCACCAGCTTGTACCAGCCACGGTTTACATCGGTGAGGGTGATTTTTCCGCTCTCGTCCGTTGTGAACACGCCGAGGTCGTTGATCTCGCCGGTGGTGGTATTATCCGAGCCGTAATAGATATGGAATTTGGCATTGGAGAGAGGATCACCGGTGACGCTGTTTCGCTTCAGGATCGTCAGGGAGGGCTTGACCGCGTTGAAAAAGGTCACCGTTCTGGTGCAGCCCGCTTCCAGATAGACTTCCTGGGGGATCTCAGAGAGAATGACATGGGAAGGCACATTTTTCTCCGTGATGCGATAGCTGCCCACGGGGATGGAATCGAGGAAGATGCGCCCCGCGCTGTCCGTCGTGGCGCTGGTAGAAAAGCTGCCGTCGATTTGCTCAATGAGATAGGTGACGCCCTCGATGGGCTCTCCGGTGGCAATGTTTTTCTTCAAAATTTCGAGTCCCGGCTTTTCATAGTCAACGAAGATGACTTCGGAGGTCTTGCCGGGGCGCAGCGCCACCGTCTGCTCTGTATTGCTCACGATGTACGGCTCGGGAACGGATTCCTCACGCACAACATAGACGCCTGCGGGAAGTGCCGAGAGCGTTGCGGAACCGCCCGTCCCGGTCGTGGCGGAGGTGGAATAGCTGCCGGTAACGGACTTAATGGAAAACACCGTGCCGGCAATTGGTTTGCCGCTCATGGCGTCGCGCTTGATGATCTTCATATCGGGCTTTTCGTAGTTGATCGCCGCAACGGTGTATTCGCGGTCACCCTCAGTTACATCTACGTACACGCTCTTCGGCGTGGGATCGACGCAATAGCCGTCCGGTGCGGAGGTCTCGACAAAGCTCCAAAGGCCGGTGGCGGCATCCTCAACATAGATCTCGCCCTGCGCATTGGTGATGTCGCTGCCGACGATCTGCCCGTTAAAATAGATGCTGAAACGTGCGCCGGCGAGACCGGTTGTGGTTCCACCGGCAGTTTTCTTCAGCACGATCTTGCCCGTGCCGCCCGTAGGCTGCTCGGGCTGGTCGGGCGCAGGCTCGCCCGTTACAAGCTTGCGCGGGCCGTAGTAGTTAAAGAATGACTGATTTTTGCGGTTGCTGGAGATCGCATACACCGCCCACCTTGCACTCTCATCCTCCACGATGGTTGCGGCAATGCCCTGCGCAGCGTATTCCTCGATCTGACGCTGGAACTCGGCATCCTCAGCTGCTTTCTTTGCAAGGAGGGAGTCGATAAGGCTCAGATACAGCTCGTAGGTGTCGGCGTTGGCGTAGCCGCCCGCGTCGCCGTCTCCACCGGGCTCGCCTTTATAGCTTTGATTCTCCCAAACGTAGGTCTGTACCGCCATAAAAAGCTGGCCGACGTTGGATTCCTTGCAGTCGTTGAGATAGGTCATCATCCACTTGACATTCTCAACGGTCGCGGCGTCCATTTCACTGAGGCCGCTGTTCGTGACAGCCGACTGCAATACGGCATCTGCATCTGCACCGGTGCCGGACGTCCATGTAAAGGAATTCAGGTACGACGCGGTGGCGTAGTGATAGCCAAGTCCGCTATCCATGCAGTACACGAGCTTACCGTCCACCAGCGGCGGGCGGTAGCTGTACGGGGTACCGTTGGCGAGCAGGCGCGTGCTCCAATATGCCTGATTGGTGGTAATCTTGAGGCCGGAACCCGTGTTCGACGCAGCGAAGGCCGAAGTCGGCAGCAGGCTCAAGATTGTCACCAGCGCAAGCAATAATGACAAGAATTTTGTTCGAATCGTTTTCAAGGTTATTCCTCCTTTTGTAAAAGAAAAGCAGGCCGAGTAAACTCGGTCTGCTTTGTTTGTATATCGTTTAATTTTCAGTTTTCTGCAAGCTGCTCCTCGCAGAACTGCTTCAGGGTGGGAATGTCATTGACCGCGGTCTCCCAAATGATCTCGCGATTCATGCTGCCGTAGCTGTGCGCGACAAGGTTTCGCATTCCCTTCATCGGTCCCCACTGCACGCGGCTGCTGGTCGCTTTGCGGTATTCTTCGGATAATCCGCCGCTCAGTTCACCGATCTGCAAAATGGAAAATGCAATGGAACGCTGATAATCCGCATCCTGATCAAAGACCGCAAAGCCGTCTCCGTAACGTTTGATGGTCTTGCGGATCTCCTCTCAGTAATCGCGGATATGCTGGATGCGCTGGCGGTCAGGCTGCGTCATATACATTCAGTCGCTCCTTCATCACGGTTTCACGGAACATCTCTTCGCTGGGCATCTGCGCACGCTGTTCCAGCGCGCTGAGAGTGATCAGATCGATTGGTTTTTGCAGCGCCGCTTCAAGGTCGCAATACAGTGCGCCCAAAGAGAGAAGACTGCGCAGGTTCGTTCCGCTGGTATCGACCAGCAAGTCGATATCGCTGTCCTCACGGGCTTCACCTCTTGCGTAAGAGCCAAAGAGGAATACCGCTTTCACACCATACTGCTTCACCACCGGCGCGATCCGCTGCTGAATTTCGTGGATTGAATAGATCATAAGCACTCCTCCTTCGTTTTTATTATACCCAGCGAATACCGGAATGTCCACGTTTTTGTTCCGGCCGCGCTGATATATCATTTCATTGCAGGCGTATCCACCCAGGTGACTTCACAACCGTCCAGCAGGAAGACCTGCACGCAGTACCAGCAGTCAAGACCGTTTTGGTTAACGCCCCGCGCCAGTCCGACGCCGATCTCGCCGTAGCGGGAGCTTGTCATGTTGTCCGCGTGGGCCTTGGAGTTGGACCACAGCTCGATCACCGCCTCGGAGAGCGTTTTTTGCTGTTGCTCGAGGTACAGCTCCGATATACTGTGAATATTTTCTCCAGTGTATTTGCTGTCGGTGACGGTGTTGCTCTTGCGCCCATCCGGACGGGTGTGAGAGTAGATGCCGCTGGCAGCCATCTCGTCGGCTCGTACCTGTGCCGCCTGCATGAGCTTGTCGTTGACGCGCAGCGCGGCTACCCCTTTTGTGCGCCGCAGCGCATTGGTGCGGTCAATGATGTCCTGCTTTGCAGCGGCAACATCTGTCTGCGCAGGCTGCTCCACGGGCTTTGCCTCCGCAGACGTTACCGGCGCTTCGCCGGTGTACGGCTTTTTCGATTCGACCTGTACACATTTGGTGTTGCTGTCCCAGTAGACGTTGAAGCCGACCGCTCTGCCGATGTCGCGCAGCATAATGCAATTGTTGCCGTTGATGTTGTACGCCGTCAGGCGGACTTCCTGCCCGTCTACAAGGACGCGGTTTGTGGAAAGCGTCGCTTTCAGCGATTCCACCGCCTGCGCCACGGGAGCACTCAACGAAAGCCCCAGCGCAAGGCCGCAGAGGACGAGCCCGGTATTCTTCAATCTGTTCATTGTTCTACCTCCAGTCTAATGTGTATGTGGAAATCTTCCTCGCAGCTTCACCATATCACAGGCGATGGGCAGAAGTCGAACAGAACCGATCTGACAAAACGGAGAAAAAATCAAGTTTCCACTGCGGTGACGCACCAGCGCTGGTCCCGCTGATTGCGGACGCAGGTGTAAAGCGTGAGCATATTCTCGCCGGAGTCCGCAAGACCGCTGCGGTCTGTCTCGCTGACCTTGCTGACATCCGTCACATGGTAGGTGCGGGTACCCAGTTTGGTGGTCAGGGTGATCTTATCCCCGATGTTCAGCGTGTGGATCTGCCCGAAGTAGCTGTTGGCACCGCGGTTGTGGGCGGCGAGGCAGACATTGCCCTCCCAGATGGAGGTGTCCTCGAAATGCCCGATACCCTTGGCAAGCGTCTTGCTGTCCGTTCCCTGATAAATACGGACACTCAGATCCAACGCGGGGATATCCAGCCTGCCAAGAGAACCGTTTTTGTAGTAGAGCTCGCTCGTTACATCCGTGAACAGCACGGCGGGCTGATAACCGTTGCCGCTGCTTACCGTACTCCCTGGGGTAACCACATCACCGCTGCCGCTGATTATGGCGCCAGCCGTGGGAAGGGTGCGCGGCGCAAGATTCGGCGTCAGGTATTCGCCGGTATGGAGCGCATTCATGCTCTCCGAGCCAAAGACGGGCGGAATGAGCGCTGCGTTCTTACTCACATCCTCGTTGCGCATGGCACCGCCATCCGCCGTGTGGATGACCTCAATAGATGTATCCCCGCCAAAGTCAAAGTCCTTCGGAGGGGCAATGCTGTATTCCAGCGCATACGCCGGAGCCGCCAAAGCCGCTGTCAGGCAAAGGCTCAGGCAAAGGGTAATGATTTTTTTCATTCTGCCGTTTCCTCCTCATCTGCGTTTTCTTTTCTGTGCTTCACCAGCAGCGCACCGCCGACACCGGCTCCTGCCGCAGCCACAATTCCGAGGGGAATCAGCACATAGGACCAGCGGAAAGCGGATGCCGCTGAAGGTACGTTCGCAGGCTCTGCGGGCTGGATGGGTGTTCCCTCAAAGATGGCGACATAGCGGACACGGTTGAGGGCGATCCGGCTGACGGTTCCGGTATAATCCGCCGTGACGGTGTAGCCCTTGACATAGCTGCTGGTGGCGCTGCCGGTGTAGGTGGCGACGGCGGTATAGCGGTCTGCCACGGCGTAACCGTCCATGTTGGCGGTATTATCCGTCTGCCACTGGATGTCCGAAAGCGTCAGGGGCCTGCCGTTATCCTCGATACTCTTGGGAATGTACTGTGTGTCCTGCTCGGCAAGATTGGGATAGCTGCGCTTGACGGAAAGCTGCTTTGTAGAACTGCCGTAGCCAGACGGCTCGACCTGCACGGTGTCAAGTCGGAGTGTCAGGGTTCCCATGAGCCCGTCGTCCGTGATGAACTCACGCTCCTGCGGCAGCAGCGCCAGCACGGATTCCATATCCTTTTTGGCGCTCTCGATAGAAACATGCTCCGTATGCTGGCGGCTCTCGTTTTCCGGAAGCTCCTGCTTCAGAAGGTCCGTCAGGTTGTACTGGAAGCCATCCTGCTGGAAATTCGAGCGGGGAATGCCTGCGGGATCATCCTCCGGACTCAGATCATAGATTTTCTTCAGTTCTGTGCCATCGTCGTTTCGGACGATGGAAGTGGGATAGCAGACCTTGGCGTCCGGCACCGCGGGTTCAAAGTCCGCCGCCAGCGCAGTGGGTGTCAGTGCCAAAGTCAGGCACAGCGCCGCAGCGCAGAGGGATAGCATTCGTTTCATTTTGTGTTCCTCTTTTCTTTATTTTTATAGTGATTTTTCGTCTGCTCCAGCAGAAGGTCATATTCCCAAGGCTCCAGCTCTAAGGAGAGGTAGGCACCGTCTTTCGACATACCGTCTACCCGGTAGCTCAGCACAAGTGGAAGATGCCGCTGCTTTTTCACGTCCTGGGGTGAGATCCAACCAACGCCGCCCACAAAAACGGAACGGATGGCGGAATCGTAGTTTTCTTCATAACCCTGCCAGAGAAGCGCCTCCCGCAGCTCTTCCCGCAGCTTTCTGCGCTGGGGAACGGGCACCAAACGCTCCGGTTCCAACAGAAAGCGGGGATGCAGAGCTTCTAAGCAGATATCCAGCGCAGTTTTCAGGTCAGCATTCTTTTTCGCCAAGCCGCTGCGCCGGTAATCTGCCGACAGAACATCCTCGCCCTGGGCGTCGCCGGGGAAAAGACGCACACAGCGGATGAGTTCGTAGGCGTGGGCGTTATCCGCCATACCAAGGACGCGGACACCGTTTATAGGGAGCGTCTGGTAATGGTCGATGGCCTCTGCCAATGCGGAAAACTGCTTCACACCCCAGCCGGGTCTTCCGGGGCGGAGATCGTCCACGGTGTAATAGGTCATGCACATTCAGATGTCCTCCTCATTTCATATTCATGCTGCCCATCGTGGGCGCGTCGGTCTGCTCCTGCGCTTGAAGCTCTGCCAGCTTCGGCTTTGCCCATTCCGGAAGGAACTTGTCATCCAGCACACCGATGAACTCGTTGCGGTTCCAGCGTGTCATCTCCCCGTCGCTAAGGCAGGTGCAGCGCACCGAGCGGCCAATGGCGTGAGGCGAACAGCCAAAGCCGTCATGGGCATACCAGAGCTGGTTTTCCTGACTCCAGCAGGATTCTTTCAGCGTGTCTGGGCTGAGTACCAGCACCTTGCCGGTATAGTCCTGCTCGGCGCGGTCACCGACACAATGCTCCGCGCCGAAGAGATTTAACGCCTGCACCGCCTTGCGGTAGAAACTGACGAAGCCATCCAGCACGGCCGGATGGCTTCGGACAACAAAATCGCTGTTATGGTTGAGATCCGTGGGAATATATATCTTCTCTGCCCAATGCTTGTTGGCGTAGCTGAAACGCCCATCCCACTTGAGTTCGTGCAGCGTATTGGCGAGCACCCATGCGGTGCGCTTGTAGCCGTATTCGTCCAGCACGGCCTTTAAACAATCTGTCTGAAGGTTCATGCCATCAAAGTTCTGGCGGATGGCATCCTCGATAGCATCTCGGCAGGCAATGTTCGCCTTGTAACTCTCCCGCCAAAGGGAAAGCTCATTCCGCTTACGGGCTTCAGCAGCGGAATACGGGTAGGGATAAGTATTGTTCATCCCGAGATATCCTCCTTTTCCAACAGACGGCATACGCCCTCCAGCTGCACACCGGAATTCTCCAGCATGGTGCGAACATCATCGTCCAGCTCGTCGATAAGCACATCTGCGGCGGTTTTCTCCGCTGCCTGCACGATGACTCTGCCATTCTCCACGAAAGATTCCAGTGGAGCAGTAGGCGAGATTCCCGCCTCCGCCAGCTGGCAGGGCGGGATTTCAAGGCCGGAGCAATGCAGTTCATGCTCACAGGTGCCGCACGCCGCTTCCGACATTCCGGCCTCCATTGCCATCTGGCTTCGCTCCGCCAGACGGGAGATCAGCTGCGGCGTTACGGTGGAAAGCAGAGAAATGGTTTTCAGCATCTCTGCCACGGTGGGGTCTCCCGGCAGCAGCAGAACACAGCCGCTGTCGGTATGGAGGATCAGGTCGCTGACGCCTGCAAGTCCGGAGAGCTGCAAAGCGGCGCGGGGGATGGCAAGAGTTTTATTGTTAGGATCATGGTTCAAATTGAATTTCATGCTGTTTTCCTCCTTGGTGGATGATTTGGGATATGGACCAGCTTCAGCTCCCATTCGCCCAACGGCTCGTCGAAGAGGTTCATCTGGCTGGTCATGTAGGGGCGGGGATCGTAGTTGGTGATGATGAGTTCGCCGAAGGACGAGCCCTTTTTCTGAGAGAGCGGATTGCTGCGCTGGAAAGATGAAATGTACCAATCCTGATAGAGCTTACGGATAAAGGGACAGTCGTTGTAGGACAGTACCACATAACTGTCACGGCCAGTTAGTACCTGCCAGAGCCGGACATGGAATCTGCGGAAACGTCCCAGCTTCCCAGCGACCCGGTAGAGCCGCTCTGTTTTGACATAGGGCGGATCGGCATAGATAAGACTGCCTTTTTTATCTCGTTCCCGAATGAGCTGCAAGGCATTTTTGTTCTCCAACGGCACGTCCTTCAGTCGTGCGGACACCGGTGGAAACAGCTTTAGGAAGCGTTCGACATCCAACCCTTTGACACCGAAAGAGTTGATCGTCCCGCTGAAGCTGCCGCGGATGGCAAGGTAATACGCCGCTGCCCGCTTTACATCGTAAAGCGCCAGCCGCTCCTGAAAGATGGGGAGCAGTTCTCCGGCTTGTTCCTCCGTAAAGCAGGAGCGATCTCCCAGGCACTCGATCTCCGCCTGCACATTTTGAAAGTAGACCTCCTTATGTGCAACAAAGTCGCGGTAATACTCGAAGAGCTTGCGGCCGTGGATTGGCAGGAATCTCAGTTCCCGCAGCAAAACATTGGAGCATTCTTTGATGCAAGAGAACAGGTTCACCAGCTCGGCATCCAAGTCGTTATAAATGTCCAATCGGTTTGGGTCTGGCGGCAAAGCCAGCAGCACCGCGCCGCTGCCGCCGAACGGTTCCACATACTGCGTCAGATTAGGCGGGAAAAGCTGCAGGATGTACGGTGCGATCTTCTCCTTGCTGCCGATCCAGGGAAAGGGCGGCTTAGCCATGTTCGGCCTCCTCGTCCTCACGGAACCGATCCATAGACCGTTCCAGACCGTTGATGGCCGCTTCCAGTCCATCCGCCATCCGTTTCAGCTGGCGGATGGTGTCGTAGACCTCACCGGCAGTTGTGGCGTAAAAGTAGCCACTGCGGTCGCTGGCGATGGGATGGGTCTTGCGCCGCAGCTGATTCACCAGCTTTCGCAGGTCGGTTCCGCTGACATGGAGCGTCCGCTCCAGCTCCGTCCCACCGACGCGGTTTTTCCTGCCGGAGCAGGAGCCTTTGAGATACGCCAACAGTTGTTCATCGCGCATGTTTTCTCCTTTCCGGGGTGATTTCCCGAAAAAGGGCATAAAAAAAGAAGGGGCCGATCCCCTTTCGGAAAATCGGCCCCTAAAATGATTTTTAATGGCTTCTGCGAGCCAAGGTGGTATTACTTCATTTTTATCTTCATTTCCTGAGATTCCTGCACTGGCGACAGCATGGGCTGATAGTCCGCGCGGTGCAGCAGGCCGTAGGGTGAAAGCACTGCGTTGTCCTCCCTGATGAGGTCGCAGCCATAGGCGTAGAGATTTACATGGGAAATCAGCAATTCCACCGAGTGGTCATCCGTCATGAAGTGAAGCTGGTCGATGGCCGTTTCCTGCGGCGAGCTGATCTCCGGTGTGAGGACGTAGTCATCCAGATGCTCCGTCAAGCCTATGGCGGTTTCGATGTCCTGCACCTCAAACTGCTTCAGCAGAGCCTTCAACTTTGGAAGCTGCTTTTCAGGAAAAGGAATATCCTGCACTGCTTTGGCGAACTCGTTGAACGCCTCCAGTTCAGAGGGGAGGTCTGCGAAAAAGGCAGCGTTGGGAAGAATACCGTCATAGTTGAGGACAACGGTGTTTTCCCAATTCAGGGTGCCGAGCTGCTCCTGCGCCGCGGACAATTTCGCTTCGGTTGCAGGAAGGTCCAGTGTCACCGTGCGCGCATCTTTGAAGTCAGGATGCAGGCCAAGGGTCAGGCGGAACAAGTAGCTTGGCTTCGACGGCAGTCCCTTGGCGCAGGGCGGCGCAGCAGTCAGCTCACTGTCACGCAGCACATAACAGTTTCCAACAAAGACGCCGTTTTCCCCATGACGCATCATTCTGCCGATACCGGCAAAGTCCAGCATTTTAAAGACGGCATACGGTACTCCCTCCAATTCTGGAATAAAATCGTTTTCTGCGTAAAACCGGCCGAGGGCAGCATCGTCTGCGGCATCCACTACATGATAACAGTCGGTTTTTGCGCTGACCGCCAGATCCCGCAGATCCTGCAGCGTGATGACACCGCCGTTGGTATCAACTTTATTCTGCACCTCCATGCGCAGGAAACCGTCAAAGGCGACCTCCTGCACTTCGTCCAGCGCCGACAGAAGCGCGGCGAGGTCATTGAGCTCGTTGAGACTAATCTCTAACCCGTCCAAATGTGGAGCGAGATGCTCAAAGGCATAGTAGTCTTCAATCTCCATGTACAGGATGTCATCTGTCTGAAGCCGCACCTTTTCCAGCGCGTCCCACAGTTCCCACGGTGAGGCGGGCAAGTCCAGCTTTGCGTATGCATCGCTGTTAGGATTGCCCTCCTTTGCCAGATACATGGCAAACACTTTCTTAGCCAAACTTCATTCCTCCCATCTTCTGCTCATAGTAACCGGGGTCAGCACCGGGGACGCCCCAGCCGTGCATACTACCGCATTCCATGGCAAGGCGCTGCTCCTGCGTCACTCCAAGTCGCTCGTTGTTATAGTCTGCCAACTCTTGGTTATGCGCTGGATCGTCCGTGGACCAGTCGCTGGGATAGTAGCCGCTCTCGCCGCGCTTGATGCAGATGAGTTCGCCGGTGCTGGCAAGGGTAGAGAAGCACAGCTCCGGGAGACCCTCCGCCAACTTGGGAGAGAAAAGCTCCTGCTCCGTTTGGATGCTCCACTCGTCCGAGTTCCAAAGGTGGACATACAATTCACCGCCGTCATCCACGGAAATTTCCCGCTGCTCAAAGCCCTCGCCCCAGCCGTCCGACGCCTGCCCGGTGAGGTATTCCTTTAAGATTCCCAGTTCTGTGTCCGATAATTCCCCGGCGACGAGGCATTCCGCCACGCCCCAGAGCTGCCGGTCACGCTCCTCCACGGTGAAGACGGCAGAGCGTACCTTGCGGTCAACGCTGTCGGCTTCATCATACCAATGCATGAGACCGCGCTCCGTCTCCTCCGGCATCCGGTTTTTCACCAGCGCCGCCGTGATCTGATCCTGATAGCCGCGCAACTCACTGCCCTCCAGCAATGTGCTGCTGTCGTCAAATTCGCCATACTCGTTTCGCTCGTAGAGATCGGCGGTCAGGGGCATATATAGCTTGAGCGTGGTCAGCTTGGGCGGCAGCACCGTGAAGCTGTCCTCGCCGGGGGCGAGCGGCAGCGTGCGGCCGTTGTCCCATTTCATGTGGAGCTGCCCCGCATCGTCCACGAAGTCCACCTCGCCCTCGGTGCCGGGAAGAATGGGCGCGTAGGGGTCTTCCATCGAATTGAGTCGGACGCGAGTGCCGGGGGGATACTGCTCCTTGATAAAATTCACCATTTTTCTGTCCATCATTTTATTCCTCCCATTGTCATGCCCTGATCGGGCATTTTTTGATATTCCTCCAACTGGCGGGGATTCTCCTCGCCATAGAAGTCAAAGATCATGTCATCCACCTGCTTGCGGACGCTGGGATTGTCGGTCAGCACCTCGTAACGGAAGCCTGTGGTGGGGCGATACGGCAACTCCTCTTGAATGCATTTGAAAAAGGCTTCGGCATCGGTAAACTCCTGTGTATCGCCATTGGCATAGGTGACGCGGCCCACCAGAGGCTTGTCCCGCGCCATGTTCTGCCGCTGGACGGCCAAATCGTATATCGCAAGGTAGCCGTTATAATCGCCCGGAGAGGGGTTGCAGCGCAGGCAGTAGCGGTAATGCTCCGTTTCCACGATGTAGCCGTAGTTTTGTACATAGCCGCCGTCGATTTTTCCGCCGTGTTCATAGCAGAAGCGCTCCATAGCAAAGCGGCTTTTCAGCACATCTTCACGGAGCTTACCAACGATCTGCTGCAACTCCGCTTTGAACGCGGGGCTGTTCAGCTCCTCCGGACCACGGGGCCACCATGTATGCCAGAACTCGTTGCCGCTGCGCCCGAAATCCATCCGGACATGGCCAACGGTACCCAGCCGCTTATCTTCTTCGGGGTGCGGGGTATAAAATAAGCCCGTCTCCTCCGGGCGGGCAGGTCGGATATGAAGTTGTGTTGCATCTTTCAAGGTTAAGACTCCTTTCGGTGTGGAATTTGGCTTTACACATTTTGGGGGGTGTGCTATGATGTGGCAAACTAATCGGGATTTGTGAAGGAGTGAGAATAGAAGTGCTTTGGCTTTTCATGGCGGTATTATCTGCCGTTTTTGCGGGTCTGACCTCGGTATTAGCTAAATGCGGCATTAAAAAAACGGATTCGGATATCGCAACCGCACTGCGTACCATTGTTGTTTTGCTTTTTTCGTGGATCATGGTATTCGTTGTCGGCTCGGCAAATACGATAACCGCAATAGCATCAAAGTCTCTGATTTTTTTAATTCTATCCGGACTTGCGACCGGTGCCTCCTGGATGTGCTATTTTAAAGCGTTGTCGATCGGAGATGTCAATAAGGTCGTTCCGATCGACAAATCAAGCGCCGTCCTTACGGTTCTTCTTGCGATCATTCTCTTCAAAGAAACCAATCATCTTGCCGTCAAACTGATCGGCACGGCGCTGCTTGCCGTGGGCGTGTTTCTGATGATTGAAAAAAAGAACTCCGGAGCGAAAAACGAAAGGTCCGCATGGCTGCCGTATGCAATCGGCTCTGCTTTGTTTGCGGCACTGACATCGATACTTGCCAAAGTGGGTATCAGCAATGTTGAGTCAAATCTCGGTACGGCGATTCGCACCGGCGTTGTATTGGTGATGGCATGGCTCATCGTGTTCATGAAAGGTAAGCAATCGCAGGTAAAAAGCATTGACAAAACAGAGCTTGTGTTTATTGCTCTTTCGGGACTTGCCACGGGAGGCAGCTGGCTGTGCTATTATTATGCGATACAGAACGGCATCGTCAGCGTCGTCGTTCCGATCGACAAGCTGAGTATCTTGATATCAATCGGCTTCTCGTACTTTGTATTCAAAGAAAAGCTTACAAAGAAGGCGTTTGCCGGTCTTTTGCTGATGGTTTGTGGTACGCTGGCAATGGCAATCTGGGCATAGACGGATTTCAGTTTGTCTGCCTATCAAGCGGCTCGTTCCAAATGGATCGAGCCGCTTTTGCTTACATCATCCTCTGCCCCTGCCGCTGCTCCGGGAACGGCGGCTCTAAGCGGCGCAGCAGGCCGAACTCTGTTTTTGCCGCGCAGTCATTTCCCATGCAGTCCTGACCGTATTTCTCAAAATCCATACAGCCACGGCACAGGGGTCTGCCTCACACCCGGTCTGCTTACACTTCAGTTCCGCCTGAATGATCATCGTGAAAGCCCTCCCATCACCATGTGGCTGCTCTGGCTGCCGCTCAGCACTTCTTCCATGCGAAAAAAGCCTTTGTAGGCAACATAGCCCCGGTCAGTGAACATCCCGTCCTCCTCATTCATCCGCTCCGTGCCGTACTTTTCATAGTCATAAAAAGCGTCGAGATTTTCGTCATACTCAAAGCGGCCGGACTGCCGGATCATGTACTTGCCGTAGTCCTCCGGCGTATGTGTGCCGGGGGCGAAGTCAAAGAGGTCAAGGCTTTCCGCAAGGTTTTTGATCTGTGCCGCAGACTTTGGCTCTGCCAGCATGACCACGGCGCCCAGCTTTTCCATATCCGCTTTTGATAACCCATCCGTTGCCCCTGCCAGTTCGTTGAGGTCGGAGAGGGTTTCGTACTCCATATCCAACAGGACATCCACCTCATTGGGGAGCTGGCTGTCCTCCAGCCGCAGGCGGACATCGGCAGCGTCTGTGATGCCCCCGCGAAGGAGGGCGCGGTCGAGCTCCTCCTGGACCATGGGGAGGAACAGCCATGTGATATGCTCCGTATCCTCCGGTTCAGCTTTAGAGGTCACCGCAACGGTGATGACATTCGGCTTGTAGTAATAGCAGGGGAAGAACCGGCCGTCGTAGACCTGCTCCAGCTTCATGCCGTTGTCGTAGACCACACCGTAGGGTGTGATCGTGCCGCTGCCGCTTTCGATGAGCTGCCGTGCGGTTTCCTTGCCATCCAGTTTGTTCAGCTCATCCACACTTGCGCTGCCGCCGTGCAGGTTCATGTAATGGTCGCGGCCGATGGCGGCGAGGTCGGAAAAGTCAGTGATGACCGTGGCTTGCTGGCAGCAGAAGGTCAGGTTGATGAGATCCTTCAGCTCGAAAAGCTCCAGTTTGTGAGCCATCGCCTGAAACTGTGCGGCCTCGCCGGTGTCGAAGCTGTCCAGCCTCTTGGCGAGGTAGTTCAGCTCCTCTACATTGACCGTAAGCATTTCCGTGCGCTTGAGCACAGAGAAAAAACTATCAACCGCCACCACCTTGCAGTCGGCCTTGACCGCATCGCCGATCTCCAACGCCTTCAGTAGCTCCATGCAGTATGTGTACTGGTCATGCGGAATGGGGAACGGGATGGTCGCCACACCGTATTCCGGGTGGTTGGGATTACTCAAAACTGCGCTCATCATGATCATTGTCCTCCTTTTTCTCGTTGATCTCGTTCATTCGGCTCCGCAGGCAGGTTCCGTCCGCGCCCCAGCAGAGAAAACCGTGGCGGGGGTAAGGGCAGTCCTTGCACTCCGGGGAGCGGCTGCAAACAGGCTCCGGCAGCGGCTCCTGCTGAAAGCCGGGGAAGTGCGGAAGAATGAGTCTGAATTGAATCGTGCCGTAAATTTCCATCATCTTTTCCTCCTCGTAAAATAAAAAATGCCGGACATTTCTGTCCGGCCCGCGTGGATACTTATTTCATTGTCATGCCGCTCTGTTCCGGCGCATCCCGCTGCCGCAGAGCATCCGCAGGCAGCAGTCCGCCGACCTGTTCCATGAGCTCCGCCAGTTCCTGATCCCGTCCGAAGGATAGCGTTTCGTCCTGTTCACGGACGAACGACAGTGCGTGGTAGATCTGCGCAAGCTGCTCCTGCTCAAAAAGGGCGTCTTTTTGAACAAGTCCGCTGCGCACGGTGAAATCGCGTTTGGCGGCTTCGTAGTCGTCCTGGAAATAATGTCCGTGATGGACGCCCTCTCGGTCGAAGTCCCACTCCCAGGTCACAAACTGGACGCCGCGCTCGGTGGGGTGGCCCGCCAGCACCGCGTCACCGAAGTCAGCAAGGATGCGGTAGTCACCAGTGAGATCGGTCGCCTTGAGCCGTGGGGCAGTTTCCATCGCGGTCATATACTCCAGCGTCTTCGCGGCGATGTCCTCGACGCGAAATAGGGCATCCTCTGCCTGGGGCGTGTCCGCGTCCTCCCGACGATAGAACACGCTGCCCCTGCCGGTGATACGGCAGAGACGCCCTTTTTCCCAGCAGACGGGCAGGTGGTGATCTTCAATCGGTTCTACCGTAAAACCGTTCTGCCGCAGCCGGGTGGCGGTTTCTTCAAGGAAACGAAGCTGCGCGGTTTCGTTCTAATCGTTCATTGTGAAGTCCTCCTCGTAAGCAAAAAAATAGGCCGGAGCATCCTAAAAATGCTCCGGCCGGTTGACGGATTAAGTTGTGAAATGAAAAAGGGCGCCTATTTGATGGCTTCGACGAAACCAACAAACAGACGCCTGAAAGATCGTATGAAATTTTGAGGAAAAAACGCTCTATTCTGCGCCCGCAAAAAGGGCGCTTCTCAGGATATTGCCTTTGAATCTGTGAAAGGGGGAGTTCGAATCCCTTCAAACCGTGGGGAACTCCGAAAATATCCATTGAAAAAATGGCGAAATTTTAGAAATACAAAAAGCCACACCCCTTGGTACTCTAAGCGTTTCGCTTAAAATATCCAGATTGGTGTGGCTTTTTGGCAAGCTATTTCATTCCGGATATTTTGCTTCAGCTGTTTCCGCCATCAATCGGTCGAAGTCACTCTGATAATTTTTGTCCTGAATGACACGATACTTTTCAAATTCGCTTTCCGCAAACGCCTTGGCTATGGCTGCTGTGACCTTTCCTTTGTCCTGCAAGATCTCAGCGTCGTTGAATTGCAGAAATGCATCAAGCTTAGACGCCCAATCTTCCATCGTCATTGGAACATGACGTCTGGCCTGTCTGATCGCGTAGTCAAGATACATTGCGACGATCTCATTGAGTTCTTGCAGTTCATCCTGAAACAGATAGTTCTTTGCGACAGATACGTCCGCTTTCACGATTTTTCCGTTCGGAGCGTTTTTCCATGATGTCAGTCCCATGTGCTCTTTGGCATGATCTGCTCTGGACATGATAACTTCTGCCGCAGTGCTGCCATGCACCGCATAGTGCATCTTGTTCTGGACAGTTGCGAAGAAGTCCTTGGTCGTTTTGCTGTCCAAGGAATAGTCTACGGCAGTTGCGTAGATATCGGTGATTTTCTGATAGAAGCGGCGTTCGCTGGCACGGATTTCCTGAATTTCTGAAATCAGGTGATCAAAGTAGGATTCGTCAAAGATCTGACCGTTGGTCAGCCGCTCCTTGTCCAGCACATATCCCTGTTTCGTAAAGGTTTCCAACACCTTCGTTGCCCACTGTCGGAACTGCACTGCTCTGGAAGAATTGGTGCGGTACCCCACCGCAATGATTGCTGGCAGCGCATAGAAGTTATATTGATAGGTTTTTCCGTTGTCAGCAACTTGTGCAAATTTTGCACGAGTTGCTTCTTCCGTCAACTCTCCATCCTGAAAGATGTTCTTGAGATGCTTGGTCACTACGCTTCGATCCACATCAAAAAGCTGTGCGATCCCATCCTGAGTCAGCCAGACCTCGCCATCCTGCACACGGACTTCGATACTGTCTTCACCGGCATCCTTGGTAAAAACAAGAAAATCTACCGTACTGTTACGGATGGTCTTTCTTCTTTTTTCTGTGTCATTGTTTTTCATGTTCATTCCCTCGTATGAAGATGGTCAGTTACTTCATGCAGCAATCCCTGACACCCCACCAGCACATCCTGCCAAGTAGCTTCGAAATCGCCCGTGTACCACGGGTCGGCAACATCGCGGGGGTGGTCGGTGTAGTCCGTTCTCTGCAATCTTCTCTGCGTACCAAAGGTGTTCTTTGTTATCAGAGAGCTTGTCCAATAACGCAACATTGTGTCCCTACGGGATTTGTGCAAGCGCCGCTTGCACAATTTTCTTTTCGGGAAAACGCAGTGCGAACTTTGTCATATATTTCAGGTTGCTCACGGAGTAGCCGGTGGCGTCCGGGAAAGAAATTATGATGTCGGCGGCAAGATTTTCAACAAATTTATTGCCCCATATGCTACCCCGTCGAATTCGACGGGGTTAAATTCTGAGCTGTTGAATTGGTTCGCGCATTCAATCGTGTTGCGACTGCGTATCCTCGGCTGCGTCAAGCTGCAGCATTCTGTGATCCTCCGTCAGCACCTTCATCTGGCTGATGGCGATGGCGTTGAGCTTTGCCAAACGCTCCGCCTGCGGGATTCCCTCGTTGATAAATACTGCATTCAGGTTCTCCAGATTGGACAAGCACACGAGCTGCGAAACATTGGCATAGTCACGGATGTTGCCTTTAAGATCCGGA
>OGLV01000046.1_pt1 | contig 57875 bp, 50 predicted proteins | sample 1572851 | NCBI WGS metagenome assembly OGLV01 (sample SAMEA2582005, study PRJEB24529) | metagenome | biome: Human gut stool | place: China | collected 2011
ATTGATGATTATGATTTATATGGAGAAATAAAAGCTGAGGACGGTGATGGTTCTGATTTTGGCGATAATATTGACTTTGATTATTAATTTTTAAACATAAGAGAATTATGGTAAAAGAAAAAGAATTAAGTTCTGCTGATAAGTGTCGTAGAACTAAGCTCCGTAAAAAGAGTGTTGATGAATTAGTTGACATCATTCTTCGTAAAGATGATGTTGAGCGTAGACTTAGTAAGTCTGTTGAGACATTCAAAAAATTACAACTTACTAATGAAAAGAGAATTGAAACCCTTAAAGATTCTATTAGTAAGAGTGAGGAAATTCAAGCTACGCAAGAAAAGACTATTTATTCACTTAATACAACATTAAGTAATAAAACTACTAGTATTTCTATCCTTGAAGAGCATAATAAAACTCTTTATGGTAAAATTGATGCTTTTGAAAAAGTTATTAAAGCACGCAATAAAGAAGCACGTATATTATTTGCTATTATTGTTGCTCTTATAATTAGTATTATTATTCTATTCTTTATATAATATTGCTATGGTTATGTAGTAAAATATTTCGCTTAAAGAGAAACTTATAAGTGTATAAGTTATTTCCATGTGTTTAAGATTAGACATATTCCAACCACTATTGCTTGTGAAAGTAGTAGTGGTTTTTTAATATTTAATAAATATAATTATGGAAGAAAATGTTATAACTGGTATTGTAATTGCCGGTAATATATATAATGTTATGGCTAATGGGGTTAAATGTCCTCAGTGTGCTGTAAAAGACCTTTGTCTTAAAGGTAAATTAGGAACTAAAGTGCAGTTTGACTGCGCAAGTGTTCATCTTGAAAAGGTTAATATTGTACCTGATAAAGTTGATATTAATATCTTAAAAAAATCCATGCCGATTATTATGCCTAATTTTGGTATAAGTACTGTTAGTAATGGTAAAAAATGTAATATTTAAATTATGAGTAAAGATAGAACTAAACTTCCTGATACTCCAAGTACTATTATTCTTAGTGATGATGTACTTGATGATATTTATTCTGATATGCAGGCAGACCAGGCAATTATGCTTGAGCAATCCGGTATTTATGAGTAAATTCGATTTTTGCGTATTTTCCTAGGTTTCACAGCTCTCAATTAATTTAGCTGATAAATTTATCGGCAAATTAATTTGAGGGCTTTATATTACAAAATAAAATATTAAATAAAATGATAGTTGTAACACAAACTCAACTTAGGAATAAAGACACTAAAGCTATAATACTTTTACGTAATGAAATTAAAGCTAGTTTTAATACTAATGCTATTGATTACTTTACTATAAGTGCTGTAGCTGAAATTCTATATAATAAGTTTAAGCATAAGAAACATGATATAATATATCATACAACTGTTTCTTATGACGGTATTAATAAACCATTTAAAATAAGAATTAATTATGCCATCAAATAGAAGTAACAATGAAATAGGTAAAGCATTTGCTATTGGTACTAAAATTAAGTACATGAACAAATTATATGAAGTAACCGAAAGTGGTTCTTGTTGTGATTGTTCTCTTGCTACTATTTGTTCTAGTAGTGATATATCTGCTAGCGATAGAAATGATGATGCTTTATCTAGAGATAAAAGAATTAATATATTTGGTGAATGTTCACATGTTAGAAGACCTGATACTAAATCTGTAGTATTTGTAGAAATTCCTAAAGATAATACTAAAAATAAGTATTACAAGATTGAACCTTTATTTAGAGATGATAATCCTAGTAAATTAAAATCTGTAGAATTTGATTTACCTAATGGTTATGTAATTGATAAAGATAATAGCGATTTAGATAAAGGTATTATTCGTTTTAAACGTAAATGGTTAACTATTGAACAACTGTATAAGTTAGCTAAAGAAAGTAATCATGTTACACATCGTGATTCTATAAATAGTTTTACTGATATTGATTTAGTTGCTTTAAGTAATTTAATGGATATTGCTAGATATTTTAATGGTGATTGGAAATATAATATTACTAAAGGAGATGTAGGCTATTCTATTGCTTATTATAAGTTTGTAGAAGCACCACATTATTCAGTTTGTAAAATTGATAATTCTGTTTATACATATTATGGTAGTCCAGTATTTAAAAATGAAGCTGATGCACAGTATGTAATAGATAATCCTAATTTTAGAGATATTCTTGATATAATTTTTAAACTATGAGTTTGTATAAATATAATATAACTGTTAAAGTTGATGATGAAGATGATAAATATAATGAAATGACTATAAGACTTGGTATTAAAAGTGCTATTCAACGTCATTTACGTCATGCTACTCTTCATCATAATAGTAATGTTAAAATAGAAAGAGATTTTAAAGTATAAAAATTATGGGTGACGAAGATTTATATAATGGTTATGCTAGAAAATATTATACTGGTTATATAATGTTTCCTGAAAATGGTGGCGGTATGCAATGTTGTAATGATAGTTTTCCTGATGGTAAAACTCAACGTAGAGAACGTAGAGCTAGAGCTATTAGAAGAAGAAAGGGTAGGCTATGATACTATGTAATAGTTGTCTTTATCAATTTGATACAAGACATTGTAATGTACCTGATTTTGGAGAAGTTGTACAATGTAATGGTTATGTTGATAAAAAAGACTTTTATAAACAGTCTTCAAGTCGTACAAGTTATATTATTCCTTATAACTTTCCTCTTAATACTCGTAGAGGTTTTAAAACTATATATTATCTTATGAAATTAAGTCAGCATGATATGACTACTGTAGTTAAAGATATAATTGCTGTTAGACATGCTGGCATTAATTTCATAACTAATATATGTGATAAACTAGAAAAAGAGAATGCTTGTATGACAACATTCCTTTACGGGGCAGCTAGAGAATAGTATAGTATAATAACTTTTATAAATAAAGAATTATGAAATATAAAAATAAAAGAGCACTGTTTATAGATTTAGACAGTACTTTAATTAAAACTGCATCAGGTAAAACATTTCCTGAAGATTTTAGTGATTTTAGAGTACAAGTTCCTGTATTAGCTAAAATTGTAGAAAAAATGCCTATGCTTAATATGCTTTTTATAGTAAGTAATCAAGGTGGTATAAAAGATGCTATAGATAAACGTCTTTTTAAATTTAAAATAAATGCTATAGTAGGTGTATGTCAAGATTATTTAGATTACAGAATTATGCACTTCTCATGTGTTGATGCTATGTATTGTTGTTCTATGGATAAGGATAATCCTTATCGAAAACCTAATACTGGAATGCTAGAACAATTATATAATCAATATCTCGTACATTCTAAAGACGAATGTATTATGATTGGAGATGCTTCTGGTAAACCAGGAGATTTTTCAGATTCAGATAAAAAGTGTGCTGAGAATTTTGGTATAGATTATATTGATGTAAGAGATTTCTTAGAATCATAATATAATTAATTAAGTTCTGCTAAGTGTAGTAATACGGCTTATGGTGCGAAACCAAGCAGAACTTCCATTGAATGTAGTGTTCAAGTAGATAATATTATTATTAATTAAACTTTTTGTAAAATGGCAAAGAAACATGACGAAAGAAAGGATTTAAAGTGTGTATCAAGAGTAGCTGAGATTAATGGTAATCATATCATTGTTCCAACTAACACTGTAATTGGTATTCACATGTGGGGTAGAATTGATTTTCTAGTTCATTATTGCGGTTATATTCTTAATCGTAGTAAGAATGTTAAAGCTTCTAATCTTAAATTTGAAGATGCAGCATTAAAAGATGGAATACTTATAGGTAATGCAAGAGAAGCTAAGAAAATTAAGAAGGAACATAAACTTTCTAATAAGAAAAAGTAATGGTTACAGATTTTAGTAAATTAAAGGTTAACCTTAATTTCAAGATTAAGGTTAAGCATAAGACTAGAGCACCAGCTCTTAAACAAGATAAAGTCTTGACTAAACGTATAGAGACTACATGTCGGTACGATAACGGAAGGTTTTATGTTGTTATTCCTAATTGTGTATATAAACATAAACTTAAAAGTGGTGTAGACATAACAGATATAGGAATTAATGATATAACTTTAGAGTTTACTCCTGAATCATTCGATTTACATGAAGCTGATAGAGTGTTTACTATACATGGTCAAGACAATGGTAAATATACATGTTTAATAAGAAACGAAACTGATAGATTATTTAAGAAACTAAACAAAGAACAATATGTTCCATTTTGTAGGAACTGGACTATAGTTGTTAGAATTGTTCGACGTGTAGGAGTATTATATGCTGATTTTCGTTCTTTAAAATCACGTAATTTATATTATAATTTAAAACAAGATAATGAGGATGAATAAATGCACAATGAAGATACATTAGTTGGAGGTCCTTTAAATAGGACTGATAAAAATAGAGCTGAAATTGCTGGTCTTACAAAGGACCAGCAAAAAGCTTATCAAGGGCTTATTGAATTTATTAATAAACCCTTTAATCGTAAAGATTTCAAGCGTGCTCTAGTTGGTGCAGGTGGTGTTGGAAAAACATTCCTTTTAAAGACTATTTTAAAGAATTGTAATATTAGTTTTTCACAAATTGGTGTAAGTGCTCCAAGTCATAAAGCTTGTAGAGTAATACGTGATTCTCTTGCAGGATTACCAGTTAATGTTAATACTATTCAATCAGACTATGGAATGAGACCTGATTATAATATTGACAAATTCAATGAAAGAGATATTCAATTCAGTCGTCAAGGTAGAATAAAAGTTGAAGATTATAATCTTTATGTAGTTGATGAAGCTTCTATGATTAATAAAGCTTTGTTTAATTATATGTGTAAAGTTTTAATTAACAACTGTTGTAAACTTCTACTTCTTGGTGATGTTGACCAAGTACCTCCTGTTAATGAACTTGAACCTTCTGCTTTTAAGAATGTTACAACTTATAGATTAACTCAAATTGTAAGACAAGATGAAGATAATCCTATAAGAGAACTTTGTAGTATGCTTAGAAACGATGTAGAAAACAATACTTTTACGTTCCTTAATTATATAAGTACACATAAAAGTGAATTTGATTCTACAATGACTAAAGGTTTTATGGTTTGTAATAGTGCTGAATTTCAACATCAAGTTGAACTTCAGTTCAGTGATGAAGCAATAACTAAAAATACAGATTATGTTAAAGTTATAGCTTATACTAATATTGCTGTTTCTGCTTGGAATAAGTTTATTAGAGAAGCTATAATTAAAGACAGTGAAAAATCTGTTATTACAAAAAATGATTTAATTACTTCTTATATAACTCTTGTAAATGAATTTAAAGAGACTATTATAAGAAATAGTGAAGATTATATTGTAAAAGATATTGCTAATTACACTCATCCTAAATATAGTATTAAAGGATTTATGGTTAAGTTCCAAGCCGTTCATGGTGGACAAACTACTTCTCCTTTATTTGTTCTAGACCATAGAGATAGATATTCTGTTAAGAGATATTGTGATATATGCAATGATTTAATAGAACAAGCTAAAAATGCGTCTAAACAACAACGTGCTGCTAAATGGAAGAAGTACTTTGAGTTCCGTGAAAGTTGTTTGATATTAATCAATATAGCAAAAGCTGATGGAACAGTACTTCATTATCGTAATTTAGACTATGGTTTCTCTGTAACTGCACACAAGAGTCAAGGTAGTACTTATAATGTTAGTATGGTTGACATTAATGATATTGTTTATGATAAGAATGGTCATCCTTATAATAACGCTAAAGATATTAATCGACGACTTTATGTTGCAGTCAGTAGAGCTAAAGAAAAAGTAATTTTAAGATATGGATGAAGTTAATTTAAATCCTTTAGATTACAGAAAGTTTCTTAAAGGAATAGAAGATTGTAAAGAGCAAATTAAATATTACGAAAATGTAATAGCTGATGTAGTTCTTAAAAATTCTAACCTTGAAGTTAATGATTCTGTAAAGCTTGAAAATAAAGGTGGAATTAATAAAATTTATGGTGTTGTAGTTGGTGCTAAAGCAGTTATTAAAGATGATAATGAAGTGCATAAACTTGTAACTGTAATGCCTGAGAACGTTAATACACCTTTCGATTTCGACCTGACAGAATGGTCAATTAGTCTACGTGTACGCTAGCGAAATTCGCATAATGCGTATTTATTTGCGATTTAAGCCCTTTATGGATGCGGCATGATTAATCATATAGCCGCCCCGTAAAAGGTATGTATACAAGAATTTAAAATATTAAATAAAATGTGTTGTAATGACTGGAATAAACTTTCTTTTAATGAACGTCTTCAATGTTACATTAGTAAGAAAGAAGAAATAGAAACTGAATACAAGAGTAGAATGAAAGCTCTTAAAGAAGAAGCTTCTGCTGATATTCTTGCTAATTGTCCTATTAAAGTTGGCGATGTTTATGTAACTGAAGATAATAATGCTTGGGGTGTTAAACGTCAGTATTATAAAGTTGCTAAAGTTGACGCTGATATTAATGGTACAATTACTGTTTATGGTTATAAACGTAAGCTAGATAAAACTTGGGGTAAACGTGATAACATATATATGTTTACTGCTTTTGATAATAAAAAATATGCTGTTGGAAATTATACCAAAGTAGAAAATTATGTTGAACCTACTAAAGATTAATTAATTATGAAAAGAAGTGATAAAATTAAAGCTCGTAAGCGTATTGAAAATGGTTGTAACTTTCCTAGTCTTATGACTATTAGTAAATATCCTGGAAGTGCTCTTGGTTAGTATCGTAGATAATAAATAATTATGATTCCTAAAGTATGTGAGGGTTGTCCTTTAGGTATGTTTAATACTAAGTGTAAATGTCTTAGTGGTGTTGGTAATCCAATGTCTGGTATGATTATTGTTGTACCTAATGTTGATTACAATGCTTATAAGAATAGAGGAATGACTTTTAGTAAGTATGTGGAAATAGTAAAAGAAGCTATCATACCTTTTACGGGGGGTCTAGAGCAACTAGACCCTTTTATTGTTCCTCTTATTCGTTGTAAGCTTGATGATAAATGTCCTGTAAATGAAAATATAATTCATAGATGTATGTTACATACATTTGCTGATATTAAAATGAATGCTATCAATAAAATAATGCTTCTTGGTAGTGCTGCTACTAATTTTGGTTTTGATATTACTAAAGGTAAAGATAAACTATATTATATAGCTCCTTATGTTTACAGTACAAATTACTCTCCTTTTATTAAGTTTATAGATGATAATAAATACGATGAATTTCGTAATCGTCTAGTTAAATGGCTTATTGCTAATAAAAATAATAATTATAATGGAATGGAAATAGTAAAGATAATAAATGATTCATAGTTTAGCTGTAGATTTGGAAGTCTTTGAGAATATGATTTCATTTACTTTTGTAGATTTAAAAGATTATCTTGATAAATTTGCAGATTGTAAAGGTGCTCTTACTGATAGTTTAACAGTTGAAGAAATAACATTTAGACTTGATAAAGTTAAAAGCTGGATATTTTATGTTAGTGATACAGATGATTCTCAAATGTTGAGTATTATAGATTTCTTTGAAAAAATGAGACCTGTAGAACATGAAGATGGTTCTGTTGATAGATATGATTTATACGGTTATAACAATCAAGGATATGATGATATACTGATTAAAGCATTTCTGATGTATTGGAATCGTTTTGATAATACAAAACAACTTTGTTTATTTCTTAAAGAAGTAAATGATAAAATTATTTCATTACAAGATGATAAAGATGCTTTATGGAAAGATAAACTGATAAATCTTATTCGTAAGTATAGAGTTCATTATGTAACTGTAGATTTGTTTAAGATATTTGCTCTTAATTCTGCTGGAGTAAATTATGATAAAGAAACCGGTGAACGTAAAAAGTATGGTAAAAGTTTAAAGCAAGTTAGTATTAATCTTAAATGGTATAATCTTCTTGATTTTAAACTTCCTCCCATTGATGATGAAGAAGGCGATATATATAGAAAAAGAGATGAATATAAAGGCATGACTAATGAACAATTAAATTGTTTGATTACTGCTGACTTTAATAGGTATCTTCTTCCTAAATATGTTAAGCCTATGTTATATTATAACAAGAATGATGTATTTCTTTGTTGTGAAATGGTAAGGCAAAAGCCTGATGAAGTTATACTTAGATATAGTCTTGGTCACGCTTATAGAATAAACTTCTTATGTAGTGCTAGAAGTAATATTGCAGATAAACTATTAAATAAGTTTTATGCTGAACGTAGTGGTTTGCATGAAGATGCTTTTAAAAATCTTCGTACACAAAGAACTGCTCTTAGTTTTAATAAAATAATATTTCCTCATATTAAGTTTAAGACTAAACAACTTCAAGATTTACTTGAAGAAATGAAGAAAGTTGTTATATATAGAACTAATAAAGATAGTTTTGTACGTGAAATAGAATTTTATGGCACAACGTATACTCTAGCAACTGGTGGTATTCATACTCAAGACAAACCTGTAATACTTAAAAGTACTGATAAATATGTTTATGTTCATCATGATTACACATCATATTATCCGAGTATTATGATAAGTTATGAAGTAGTACCTGCACACCTTAATCGTAAAGTGTTTGCAAAAATGGTAGATTACTTTAAACAAACTCGTGTTAAATGTAAACATACAGACGATAAAGATGGTTTTGTAGTACCAGGAGTTCATAATAAACTTGCAGCAGAAGCGTTGAAGATTGTAATCAATGCTATTTACGGAAAGTATGGCTATGAAAATTTCTGGCTTTATGATAGACTTGCACAAATGAGAGTTACAATTAATGGTCAATTAATGACAATGACTCTTTGTGAATCTCTTGAATTAGCAGGAATACATGTAGTTAGTGCAAATACTGATGGTATCGTTATAAAACTTCCTTATGACAAAGTTGATATTTATAATCAAATTTGTAAAGAATGGAATGAAACTAATAAGATGTCTGCTGATGATGAACATTATAAGATACTTGTTAGTTTAAATGTGAATAACTATTTTGATATTCAAAGTAACGATAAAATTGAGTATAAAGGAGCACTAGACCCAAAACAGTATATCAAAGACCTTAAAAAGGGTTATGATATGCCAGTTGTAGCTACTGCTGTATTTGAGTATTTTGCTCATGGTAAATCTGTAATGGAAACCCTTCGTAATCATAAAGATATTCTTGATTTCTGTAAAACTCAAAATGTAGGTAGACAATTTGAAGTTGTTTATCAAAAAGTAGTTGATGGAAAAGTAGTAGATGTACATAGTCAACGTCATGTTAGATTTTATGTTTCTACTAAAGGAGTTGTGATTATGAAAGAACATGTAACTACTGGTGCTCGTAGTGTTTTAGCTAGTGGAAAACCAGTACAAATTCTTAATTTACTTGATGATAAAGATATTAGTGAGCGTAATATAGATTATGCTTATTATTATGAAGAAGCTTATAAGATTATAAATCCTATAAGACTCGGAATAAGTCCTAATCAAAAAGGTAAAGCTAAGAATAAAACTCTCAGTGGAAAATCTTTGTTAAAGAAGAATTTTGGATTATATAATGATTTATTTGATAATGAAGAAGAACAATGACAGAAGAAGAATTGCATGAAAAAAGTGTTTATCAATGGAGAATGAATAAAGGAATTGGAACTTTTATAATTCCTGCTCCTTTAGATGTTCTTAGACCTTTATTGATGATACTTCCTGCAATGTATAATAAAAGTCCTACAATAGAAACTGATATTATAGTTGCAGACTTTGTAGATAAAGATAAAGTTAATGATTATCTATTACATAAGAGTGACCCTGTTCATTCTAATGTTTATAGTAATTTTATTACTAGAGGATTGATTAAAATTTTAACTGTTAGTGAAGCTACAGATATATTTAGTCATTTAAATCCTACATTAGTGGTTATTTATAATCCTAAAGAATGTCTTTATTGTTATGTAGGTCTGCTAGACAAAGCAAAGTTTAAGTTAGTGTTATCATCAACTTTACTTACTGGTAAGTTAGAACAGATTAATAATCTAATTCCTAGAGTTGGTTCTTATAATCAAGCTAGTGTAGACGAAATCCGTTCTAGCCGCCCCGTAAAAGAAGTATTAGTTCCTTTAGTTATAGATGAAGATAGTAATCTTAAAAAGAAACTTGATTATTATAATAAAGAAATATCTACTGCTATAGCTATCTTTGGTGACTTTGATACAATTAAGATGGCTCGTCTAGGTAATAGTAATACTAATAGTTCTAGTATGGCTGTATGTTATAACATAGCTCGTCAAAATGGTTGGAATGAGAATCTTGATATGACTATTCAATTTAATGTTGAAATAGATGAACTTTATTCTCCAAATGCCCTTAAAGAACGTGCTAGTGGAATATACGAAATTATTAGAAGTAGAAGTCTTGCTCTTGCTTCTTCTGATGAGAAACTTAGTTATATTCTAAAGATTGTTGAAGATAATGCAGATAAGAATATCCTTATTATTAATAAACATGGCGACTTTGCAAATGAAGTAACTAAATATATTAATGATAATACTCATTATAATACTTGTTATAATTATCACGATAAAGTAGAAAATATTCCTGCTATTGATGATAATGGAAATGAAGTTCTAATTAAGAGTGGAGTTAATAAGGGAAAACCAAAAATGCTTGGTGTAAAATCTCAGAAAAATTTAGCTCAAAAGTTGATGAACAAAGGTGCGATTCACGTTTTGTCTACAAATGCCTCTCCCGATAAGGATTTAGCCGTAAATGTAGATGTTGTTGTAATTACATCGCCGTTGTGTGATACCATTGAAACCTATTTATATAGGCTCTCAAAGGTTCAATTCGCAAAGGAGGTACAATTATACACCTTATATTATAAAGGCTCTTTAGAGGAGAAAAAACTAGATGAGCGTGCTATTGGTTCAAATCATCTAATTCTTAATAAAACTGAAATTGAAGTTAAAAGTGATAATAATTATGATTATTGTATTGTAGATTGAAAAATTATGCTTATCTTTGCAGCGTAAATAAGAAACAAATATAATTGCTCTTTGAAATAATGAATGAAGTTGAAAGAAAAACCGAAGAAAGTCATGGTTTATCTGTTAGACCTGAAGATGTTAATACTGGTATTCATGTTCTAAATCTTCTAGATGAGAAACAACTTGCAAATGCAGAAGTATTTCTAAAGAAGATTGTTGCTACTGATAAAGGTGGAGTTAAAACTGTAAATGAAGGTCTTGCAATTCTAATGCGAGCACAAGACTTACGCTTACCATTTAGTACTTGTATAGAACATATTCATGTTATTAATGGAAAAACTGGTCTTGACGTTCACATCGCTAAAGCACTGTTATCAAGGGCAGGTATAGTCTGGGAAATAACAAAAGATTATGTACCTCAGTATAAATATACTGATGGTAATAGTGTTTACGATGAAACACATCTCCCAGATTATTGTGTTAAATGTCGAAATCAGAAAGAAGCTGAAAGTAAAACTACTGATGATGTTATTGGTGTTTATCCACTTAGATATTATATGGATTTGAAAGGTAATATTTATGATGAATTTCAAATATCTAGTAAATGTGTTAAGTGTATTAATACAATTCAAGCTACTAAAGTAGCTCAAGAAGGTAATTATCCTGTAGTTAGAACAGCAGCTAAACCTATTGATTTTGTGACTGAGTACAAGTTTACAAGATATAAGAAGATATATGGTAAAGTAATTGAAGTTCATGCAACTGGTCATTTCTCTTATGTTGAAGCTGCACAAGCTGACTTGTTTACTAAAGATACTTTTAAAAAGTATACTAGAATAATGATTGGTCATAGAGCCTTTTTCTATGGAGCTAGAGAAATTGCTGGCGATATTTTAATGGGTTGTATGTCTGATGATGAATTATCCGAAGTAGTTAACAATACAAATCCTAATGTTGACAACTTTGTAAACGTAGAAGATTTAACAGAAGATGTTACTCCTACAGAATAAGGATTTAAAATAGAGTTTATTAAATAGTATTATACTATAATTTATTATTAACAATTTAAATATTTAAAATTATGAAGATTAACGGTTTATCATTCGGTATTAATGTAGTTGCAAGTGGTGTTAAGGTTAGCTCAGTTATCACAGAGCCAGTTTTGGTTGCTTCTAGTACAAAGGGCGGTTTCAATATTTCAGGAGCAGTTTCTAAGGCTCTTGGTCTTCTGCCTGGTGACAATATTATGTTTGCTAATGATGCAGCAGATGTAGAGAAAGCTGTAATTAATCGTGTTGATGCAATCGTTGAGTTTGCTCAGAACAATGGTTTTGACCTTGATACTCCAGAGGGTACTTCTGCTTGTGTAGCAGCTATTACAACTTGGTATATTGCTAAGGGTGTTCCAATGTTCAAGAAGACAGGTGAGCCTATTATGGTTAATGTTCGTCTTACAAAGGAAGAGAAGAAGAAGTACTTCGATGAGCATGTAGATGAGGTTATCAAGAATAATCGTGATAAGTTGATTGCTGCTTATGAGCTTGCTGAGACTGCTACCGATGAGGAAATTAAGGCTGCTTTCAAGGTAGATGATATGCCTTCTCCACAGATGCAGTCTGTAAGTGGTTGTAAGCTTGCTGCAAGTGGTACTGCAACTGGTACTGGTTTGAAGCTTTCATTCTCTGATACTAACAACTGGGAGCAGTTGAAGTCAGACCTTGAGGACAAGACTTCTATGAAACGTATATTTGATGTAGACATCAAGAACCCTATTGTTTCTAAGTACAATAATGGTAAGGACGATGTAGAGATTACATTCTATGCTCTTGGTGAGTATAAGGATGAGGTTCCTTCTCGTACCGGTAAGAAAGGTGAAGCTGAGGAAGCAGATGCAGAGTAATTTCATTCATTAAATAAAAATCTTATTTATGAGGGAGAAGAATAATAATCTTCTCCCTTTTTTAGTCAATTATTATAAATGTTTTAAAACTTAATTAAGTTATGACAGAAAAGGTTAATAGTGCAGCAGCTAATGCGCAGGGTGCTGCAAAGAAAGTAAATCGTAGAGGTATTAGTAACAACACTCAGGCAGTAAGTCGTTTGAAGTTCCATGAGAAAGATGCTGCTCAGAATGGTCTATTTATGGCTCATCTTGATTCTGTATCTGTTGAATGGTCTCAAAGTGCAGATGGTAATTCTTTTGCTGGTTTGAAGATGCCTCGTTTGGTATTTACATTCGCAAGTAATCATACTGATGCAAAGGAACGTCGTTATGCAGCTAAGACATTGTTCCCTATTGAGAGTAATGTTGATACTATTCCTAACGGAGATAAGGCATGGCAAGTAGATAATGTACTTAATACTATTAAGCATATCCTTGACGTGTTCTATTTTAAGGGTCGTGAAATGACTGTTGAAGAGGAAGATGCACTTACTCTTGATTTTGTTGATTTCACAGAAGATGAGAATGGTAATGTTGAGTATGAAGCAGTAGATGCTCAGGCAGTTCTCGATGGCTATCGTAAGATGTTTGATAATGCTGCTGCTATGCTTAATGGTCAGTTTAATCTCGCTGATGGTGCTGTTGCTAAACCTTGCTTTAAGGATGCTAATGGTAAATTCATTAATTGTTGGATTAAACTTCTCCGTGCAGTTCGTAATCGTAAAGGTTCTTGGGTAGATGTTGACAAGAGTAAAGATTTGTCTTTCCCTTCATTTGTTGGCAATGGTTTTGTTGAAATCGTTAAGATGAAAGATAATCAGATTCTTCCTCCAGTTATTTTGACTGTAGATAAGGTTAAGGAATCAATTACTCCAAAGGATACTGAACCTAAAGCTCCAACTATTGGTGCTCCTGGTATTCCTGGTATGCCTGGTGGTGCTATTGTTCCTCCTACAGCTGGTAATGACATGGTAGGTAACTACAATAATTTTGACCCAACTGCAAATACGGATATGCCGTTCTAAGCAAATTGTTATTATTCTTCTAATGGATTTAATGTTCTAGGGATAGTGATGCGATACTTCGTGTCGCTATCCCTTTTTTATTTATACAATATGAAACGTACAATTAATACTACTAAACTTACAAAGGCTTTTATAGAGTCTCGAATAAGTCAAGAAGCTATTGTTGCAAAATATCTAGATATTCCTATCAATGTTGTAGATGATTGTGTTAAATATAATCATCTTATTAAGTCTGTGTTTAGAGATGATGATACTGATAGTAGTATGGGTATTGCATACAATATGAAAGGAAGACTTAAAGTTCGAGATTTTAATGGTTGTTTCTTTGGTGATGTATATGATGTAGTAGCTTACGTTCTTAGTATTGTTTATGAAAGACCTATTAGTACTGATAATAAACAAGATTTCTATTTTATTCTTAAACATATTTATAGTGTTTTTAGTGATGATATAGATAATCGAGTTAATCATTATGAGATAGATGAATCTATTAGAAATGCTCTTATTAAAAGTAAATCCAGAAAAGCTATTATTGAAATTGTTCCACGTAGTTGGAATAGTAGAGATAAAGTTTATTGGAATAAACTTGGTGTAAATCTTGCTTATCTTAATACTCATTTTGTTATTCCTGTTGAACAGTATTATATAGATAGAAATAGTAATCCTACTCCTAGATATGGATATACTACTAAAGACCCATGTTATGCTTATATGTTGGGTAGAAATAGACAAGGAATATATCTTATAAAACTTTATTTCCCACTTAGAGATAGAACAAAAGAAAGGAAATTTATAACTAATTGTAATGTACTTGAAGGTCTTCCTAATCTTGAATTAGATAATTATGATTATATTATAATTACTAAATCAAGTAAAGATAGATTAAGTTTAGGTAATCATTTAGTTAATCATACCTTTTACGGGGGGGATAGAAAGGCTTTAACAATAGGTGTAGTTAATCTTCCTAGTGAAAATTATAGATTAAAAGCTAACGAATATGATTGGTTAAAGAATCGTTTAGCTGATGATGGACTAATTGTTAGTTTATTAGATTTTGATAGAACTGGTCGTGATGGTGCTGATTATCTTTTAAGTACTTATAATATTCCTTATTTGTTCATTACTCGTGGTGAGTTTGGTCTTGACAATTATGAATGTAAGGATTTTGCAGATTTGCATTATAAATATAGTAACGATGAAATAGATAATTTTATAAAAGATACTCTTAGATATGTCGAGTTACGATACAGAAAAACTAAAGGTAATTCCGATGCCTATTTCAAAAGATTATCAGACTGTGATTTACCATACTAATATGACTAATAAAGAAGGAAGACCAACTGAACAAGTTCGTATTCTTATGGCTCCAATTACAGAAAAAGAAGAAGCTTTGCTTGATGATGGCAACGCTTTTGCTATACATAGAGGCGACTTATCTTTTAATTTGAGTTCTGATAATGTTCTTGCTTATGGTGAAGTTGACTTTCATAAAGGTACTGAGGACTATGAAAATATAGATGCTTTAATACCTTATAGAGATATGGTTCATCTTCCTTTACATTATGATTATGATACTCATACTTGTAAGACAAAAACAAAATGTTATCAAACTTATGAAACTGATAATATTGGAGCTATGGCTCAATATGCACATGGAAGACTTGGTAAACCAAAAAGAGTTGTAATATTCAAACTTATTGCTAAACGCTTATGATTAAGTTCCCAAAGAAATATACAATGGTAGTAGATGAACAAGTTCAAGCTATGGCTGTTAAAGACGTTAGTACTTGTGGTGCTGATGAATTTGTTGCTAAAGCTTGTGTTCGTCTTGATTGTTCTCGTATTAAAGATGATATGAGAATGATGCAAACTATAGGTACTCCTTATAAATATGAGATTACTCGTACTCTTATTGGAATTGATTATGCTCTTCAACAAGGTTGGATTGATGAAAATAAGAAAGATGAGTATGTTTCTAAACTTGTAGCTTTACATAAACGTAATCTTAAATATGAAGAAGATAATCCTCCTATCATATATGATAAGAAGAAAGGTTTAAAAAAGACTACTCGTACTACTAGAAAGAAAGCTAAAGAAGGAACTCTTGATGGTTTTGAGAAGCCTAAAAAAGAAAAAGCTCCATCTGCTGCTCAACTAAATGCTCAAGCTAGAGCTAAACTTATTAGTAAATTAAAAATTAAGTTATGATATTATTTAAAAGAAATGCTAAAGGTTATCCTATTTCATGGGGTATTCATGAATATGGTCAAAATGATGAATATATAGTTCATTATGGTGTTGTAGGAGGTAATAAGCATAGCGAAATAATTAAAGCTAAACTTAGTAGAGGTAACGAAATAGAATCTCGTATTAAAGCTAAACGTAAAGAAGGATATAAAGAAGCTTCTGAACTTAAAGATAATGCTCCTTTAAACATAGAAGGTGATGTTAATCTTCTTAACTTTCTTAATACTTATCTTCCAAAGAATAATACTACTGATGAAGGTTTTGTTCTTCCAATGCTTGCAAAAGTACTTAAAGATAACAAACCTTTTGATAAACGTAGTTACTTAGGTCAGTATAAAATTAATGGTGTTAGATGTATTGTTGGTGCTGAAGAAACTAATGATTTATTTAATCCTGTTAGACTTACTTATCGTTCTAGAGAAGGTACTGATTGGACTCCTAAACTTACTTGGATGAATGAAATAATTCTTCCAGCTATTAAAGATGATTTACTTGATGCTATGATTGAAGAAGGAGCTTGCCTTGATGGTGAACTTTATATTCCTGGTTATAAAGTAAATGATATTAATAGTTTTGTTAAGAATGAAAAGCTTCCTCAACATTTACTTCTTCAGTATTGGTGTTATGATATTGCTATTGATAATATGAGTTATGAAGCTAGACGTAAATTTAAAATGGATAACATAAGTAGATTATGTTATACTTTTGATACTTACGAACAACATCTTAACAATAAGAGCAAACTTGTATTATTACCTGATATTAATATTACTAATATTTATGATGCTACAAGATTTAGAGATAAGTTTATAGGTCTTGGTTTTGAAGGTCTTATTATTCGCGATGTTAATTCTGCTTATCAATTTGGCGCTCGTAATTTAGCTATGCTTAAATATAAACGAGTTGATGATGCAAAATTCAAAATTGTTGATGTTGTTCCTGAAGGAGTTAGAACTAATCTTTGTAAACTTGTTCTTAGAAACGATATTAATGATGAACTATTTGAATGTACTCTTAATTTTGACCATTCAAGACAAGAGTATATTTTAAAGAATAAAGAAAAGTTTATTGGTAAATATGCCTTTGTAGAATATAGAGAACGTTCTGGAGTTAAGAGTGTTCCTTTTCATGCAAAGGCTATTGATATTAACGATTAAGTTATGAATTTAAACGCTTATGATAATGTAAAAGAAGAATTAGATAAACATAAAACTTGGTATTCACCAAAGTTTAGAAGATTATATAGTAGAGAAGTAAAGTTTAGAATGTTTTATAAGTTTCTTAAACGATGGAATGGAACTATTAAAAGAAATGATTATTTTATAGCTATTAGTATGCACAATACTGATGGTAAGTTTTATAGAGCTGAAAGAGATAATTATAGTAGATTAAAACTTTCTATTCCTAAAGAAGTTATTGAAGATTCTATTCTTAATTCTATAGTTGAAGATACTAATGTTGAACTTAGACTTGTAGATAATCAAGTTGATGGTGAAGTATATCAACTAAACATATAATCATCTAGCATGAAAGCCGCCCCGTAAAAGGTATGTACGCTTAGAACTACTTTCCTTGCTACGTGAGCGGCTTTCTCATGCCTGCTTATATCTTCGTAACAAATTGAATTTGAACGCCTTACACGAGAATTTGAAATATTATATTTATCTCAAGTGCCCTGGCATACAAATCCGGTACGTATATCGAAGTTTCAAAATTTGTCACTTTTTAGCTTGCTATGAGACATTTTAGTAAATTGTGGAACAATTATACATTACTCAAATTTCAATCCTTATACGAGAATTTAAAATATTACAGAAAATGAAAGTATACGAATATAGAATAGTCAAGATTGAGAAAGGTCTTTTTCTCATTGAGTATAAAGTTGCTCCTTATGGAGTTTGGCATGAAGTTGAAGATAAGAAGTTCAAGAGTAAGCCAAAAGCAGAAGCTTGGATTGGAAAGAATTTTGAATGCAACAATTTTGGACATAAATAGATAATAATATGGCTTATGTACAAAATGGAGTAGGATATACTCTAAAATGTGATACATGTAATGCTTTATTACATAGAAAAGGAAAAGACAAACCATTTCTTTCATTAGATATTAATGAACTTAATTCTGTTGCTAAAGAAAATGGTTGGTTAATTAATAAACAAGTACATAAATGTACTTATTGTAGAAAATTTTAAAAGTAGAATTATGGCTAAAAATAAAGTAGGTGCTGAACCTAATAGAAAAGTTAAACATTCGTTTACTAAAGATGCCGGTATTCATGAAGGTATTCATCGTGATGAACCTGGTTGGTATGATGGTAAACTTCATTGTTATTGTTTTGGTTATGGTTATGGTTATTTCTTCCATAGAGGAAAACCATTAGGAATAAAACTTACTCCTGATTATATTAAAGAGAATTGGGATAAAGAAGGCTGGTGTGGAGGTCTCAAAGGTGCTTGTATGGCTATTATTAACCGTGAACGTAAAATAGCTGTAATTAAAGAAGGAACTGATTATTCTTGGAGTATTAAAACTGGTCTTCCAGTAGGTTATACTATTTATAAAACTGATGAAGATATTCCTCTTTATGATATAACTGAACCAAAGAATAAGAAGGTGCTTATTAAGATGCACATGACGTATCTTATTAAAAAGTATCTTGAAACGTATTATCACGAATATAAAGTTCTTAATAGTGGAAGTAAACAAATTCCTAATTATGGTAATGAACATCGACTGCAATATTTTACTGAGATTAAAGGTTTTGCTAATAAATATAAGTTTATACCTAAGTGTAAACCTTTATATACTAAACCATATTGGGTAAATGATTATAAAGTTGATTTTCCTACTATTAAAACCATTCTTGAAGATAAACTGTTTACCGATGAAGAACTTCTTAAAATTAATAAATGTAAGTTCTATACAAAATTCTGCTTACATAAAGGTATTAGTTGGAAAGAACTTGATAAGAATTGGTCTGACGACTATATTGGAGAAATAAAAATTAAAGATAAAGCTAAATCTGAAGCTTTTGATAAACTTGCTAAGAGATATGCTGATAAGTCAGAAGCTAATTATAAAAAAGCTTTATCTAAGGTAAATAGTTCTGTTAATGATTGGAGAAAACCTAATTATACTTCTAAAATAAAGTATATTAGATATTATGCTAATTATTATAAAAGAACTATTGAACCTATTCCTAGTTTTATTCATAAAGCTGTATTCTCTAATACTCAACTTAGACTTAAACCTGGTAAACCTAATTGGGTTGAAACTAGTCGTGGTGCTATAGTTCCTCTTGAAACTGCTATTAATGTATTTAATCAGCTTTATACTAATTATATTCTTAGTGGTAAGACTATGTTTAAATTTAAACGTGATGAATTTAGAATTGGTTCATTTTGTGTTTCAAGTATTTCTTATGAAGATAAGTTTGTTGACATTATTAAATGTGGACAAGATGAACCTGAGAAATCAGGCTATAAAGAATGGAAGTTTATAATAGGTTGTCATATTCTTTGGTTTGATGATATTAAAGATTTTGCTAGATATTATAATCTACAAGATAGACTTGCTTTTCCTCTCAATAGAACTACTGAAGAATGTATGGAAAATCATTTAATTCATTTACATACTGGAAGAATTATTGAAGCTGTGGGCATGACTGATATTTAACTTAATAAAATAACTATGATAGTAGAATGGAAAGAAGTAGATGTTGGTGGATATGAAGCTGCATCTGATATGTATGGAAACAGATGTTCTATGAATGATTTTACTGATACTTATACTGGAGAAGTAATTGATGTTAGACACGAACAGCCAGGGTTTTTTAGTAAAGGTAAAACTATTTATATTGTTCGTTTAATTAGTGACAATTCCATTAGAGAAGTTGAAGCTACAAAATGTAAAGTAAAATATAAATAATAACAATTATGAAATTAAAAAATGCTATTGATACGGCTGTTTCTCATAATGCTTTAGTTGTGCTTGAAGAAACAGACCCAAAAGATTCTCATTATTCAGTTAGTATTTATGAAGGAATGGCTCATGAAATTCCTAATGAATTACTAGAAAGAGAAATGTTTCCTATAACAGATATTGTAGGAGACCGTATAGGGCGACTTCATATACATTTAAAAACTGATTTTGAAGCTGCTGATGAACTTTTATTATTTACTCAACTTCCATGTATTACAATAGAAGAAAAAGCTGATAATTTTGTAGTATGTGCACAATGTTGTGGATATGTTCCTCATCTTTACGCTATTGGTCCTCAATATGCAATTGATTGGGTAGATGAAGAAGGACTTTGTATTCGTTATATTAAAGGTAATACTCCAGAACAAGCTATTAGAAATGCTTTTAAATGGTGTTTAGATAAAGGTCTTATAACAAATCCTATTTATATAAAATAATAATAATAACAATTATGACAGAAAGTGATTTAAAGTATTGGAAAGCTGTTCTTGGACCTGTAGTTCCAGAGCATCTTGTAACTCCTGAAGTTGTTGCATTACGTGACCAACAAAACAAAATGCTTAGTCTTATGGCTAAGAAGAATGCTGATTATGGTAATGCTTTCAATAAAGGTTGTGATAAATTAGGCTATAGATATGGTCTAGCTAGAATGTATGATAAAGCTAATCGTTTGATTCATCTTATTGAAGATGATTTTCGAGGTTACAGTAATCCTAATGTTGAAGATGAAAGTATGTTTGATACTATTCAAGATTTAGCTAATTATTGTAATATGTTATTAGCTTGGCAAGCTAGTGATAATGGACATGAACCTACCATACCTTCTACGGGGCGGGTAGAGACAGTTTTCATTGATATTTCTAATCTTGTTAAAACAGATAAACTTATTCTTGTTGAAGAAACTAGTAGGCGAGTTGTAACTAATGAAATTATAGCTTCTTACGGTTTTGAAAATCTTTGTAAAGATGAAGATGACTATGTATATAATTTATCTGCTGATAATAAAGAAATACCTGTTACTAGCGAACATAAAGAAAATGTAATAGCTCTATCTCCTGAAAAATATAATGCTGAAAAAACTTTTGTTAAACATAAAAAGTAAATAATATGATTAAAGTTGTAAATCCTAGTGTTGAAGTTTGGAAACAAGAAGGTTATGATTTAGAGAGTATTTTTAAACATATAGCTAGATGTGCTCGTGTTTGTTATCAAAGTACTCCTAAAAATAAAGATGAAAACGCTTATGATTTTCTTGTTAGAACTGTTTTTAAAGGACATGATTTCTTTGGTTATAGTAAGATAAAGGTTAAGGACCGATTTGAACAAATACTTGCTCAAAATGCTTATGGTGATGTAGATTTAACAAGTCTTCATTTAAGTTGTTGTGAACATGCTACAGTTCATCTTAAATTTCCTACTTTCATGCCTAGAGCTGCTGCTATGTGGGAAGGAGTATATGAACATAACAAATATAGTAGAACTAATAATCATGATGGTTATCTTTATGTTACTACAAATCTTAGAGTAATAATAGAAAGTTATGCTATTGATACTCTTGAGTTTATAGATACAACTCCTAATTGTCCTTACTATATGCCAAGAACTACTGTTTGTTTTATAACAGATATTGGTGCTAGTCGTGAACTTAATCGTCATAGAGTTAATAGTGTTTCAGAAGAATCTACTCGTTATTGTGCTTATGATAAAGGTAAATTTGGTAATGGAATAACTGTTGCTAAACTTCCTTGGATTCCAGATGTTGACCCTACTGATGAAGGTCATGATTACAATGAAGGTTTCTTTAACGATAATGAAGTCTTTGATAATAATGTAATTGAAGAACAATATACAGATAATTGGAATGCTGTAGATTGGTTCTTTTATGGTCTTCAAGTTTGTGATTTAGTTTATCGTAAAACTCGTGAACTTGGTTGGACTGCACAACAAGCTAGAGAAATTCTTCCTCTTAATACTAAAACACAAGTAGTTCATACTGCTTTTGTTGATGATTGGGAGCATTGGATTGCTCTACGTAGTAATCAAGTTAGTGGTAAAGTTCATCCTATGATGGGTGAATTAGCTAAACAATTAATTCAACAAGTATATCCTGAATAATCATGTGGATAAGTATATTAAATTATAATATGGGACAAATTGAAGTTGCTGATGTAACCGAAGATTTTGAAGAAAACGAAACTACTGCTGATAATAATGAAAAAGCTGTAGATTGGCTTGAATCAAACGGTTATTGTTCTACTGAAGTTACATTTATGCTAACTGATGAATGTCCTTTGTGTGTAGTAAATAATGTAGAAACTCATTTAAACTTATAAATTATGGAAAAGACAATTAAAGAAGTAAAAGAACGTGCAGAGAATTTAAAGAAGAGCATTCTTCAAGCAATTAATGATTTTGAAGTAGCTAATCCTGAAGTTGATGTTCGTGTTACTGTAGGTCGTAATTACTCTACTGTTGAAGATGATACAAAATCTCATAGAGTAGATGTAGATTTAACTATTAAATAATTAATTAATATGGGAAAAAGTATTTTCGATATTGATAGAGAATTGTATACTCTTTATGAAGAAATTGAAGAAGCAGGTGGAGAAATAACTCCAGAAATGGAGAAAAAGCTTGAGCTTAATGGTCAAGAAATGACTAATAAGGTTAAAAGTATTACTAATTATATCAATAAGCTTAAAGCTGACCTTCTTGCTATTAAGTCTGAGACTGATAGACTTGCTAAACTCAAGAAATCTAAAGATAATACAATTACAGGTCTTACTAATCTTGTTTTATTTGCTATTAGAAATTATGGTACAGAAGACAAGAAAGGTAAGAAGTGGATTGATTGGGGCACTGGTAAAGTTGGTGTAAGAAAGAGTACAACTGTAGAACTTGACGATAAGAAGATTGAGAATCTTGTTGATGTTCTTAAAACTACTGTTGTTAATGGTATTTATACTAATACTCTTCATCAAGCTGATAGTATTGATGCCAACGCTATTCTTGATGCCGCACTTCATAACGCTCAAATAGAAGGAGAAATAACTAATGCTGAAGTTGAAGTTGAAGATATGGATGATGTTATTGTAAATATAACTATTCCTGTTTCTATGAGTAATCTTCTTCAAGGCGACGGATATAGTCTTCTTGCTAAAATGGGCGATGTATCTAAAGATGGTTGGAGTTTTAAATCTTCTGTTGATAAGAAAGCTATGAAAGTTAAACTTATAGATGAAGGTTGTACTTCTAATATCGCTAAAGTTGTTGAAAATGATAATTTAACTATTAAATAAATGGTTATATCAGTTTTAAGTATTGTAGTACTAGCGTTATTATTAATGCTAGTACTATTAATTAAGTTTTGTTTTCATATATACAAAATTAATATTGTTTTAACAGAAACTTGTAAAGATTTAAGTAAATATTATGACACTTTTGTTAAACTATATGACAAATATAGAGCTGCTGAATCTAATGCAGATAAAACAGAAGCTGCCAAAAATATACTTGATGCTGCTCAAGATGTAAACAATAACTATTATAGAGAACTAGAAGCATATAAACAAAATCATAACAAATAAAAAATTAAATGCTATGTATAATGTATATTTAATTAAAACAAATATTAAAGTAAAAGCTAATACTTTTCTTAATGTTAGTATTTTAGCAGAAGATTTATCTGATGCTACAAGTAGTGCTTCATATCTTAAATATAATGGAGAAGATATAAAGAAGCATATAGTTAGTGTAGAACTTATTGTTTCAAATGTAGTACGTGATACATGGAATGTTAAGGATTTAAATCCTAACTATAAAGGTGAAGATAAAACATATACAGATGAAGATGGTAATCCTCTTCCTACTGTTGGTTAATATTTTAATTTAATGTTTAATGATTTAATTAACGCTGAGTTATGAGTAAATTTAATCGTGGTGGACTTCCATGGGTACTTGGTACTGATGTAAGTAATTGTGTAACTGCACAAGAGGTAATGAAAACTGCTGAACTTGATTGGACAGTTCAAAAGTGTGAACTTGTAAGTAAAATGCCTTTTAGAATTGGTAGTAACAATGAAGTGGGAGAAGATAGTTTTGTTCACGATGGTAGTATTTATCGTGAGTGTCCTAATGCTTTTGCAACTTATCGAACAGATATTAATATGCCATTGGGTATTGTTAAAGATAAGTATGAAATAGTTCAGAATATGGACGCTTTTAATTTCTTTAATAATGCTATTGGAGAAGGTAAAGCTATTTGGGATAAAGCTGCTTGTCTTAACATGGGCGAAAAAGTATATGTTAGTGCTAAACTTCCAGTACAAACTTCTGTAGGTAAAGATGATGTTATAGATAATTATCTTGTGTTCAGTAATGGACATGCAGGTAACTCATCTGTAGATATTATGATTACTCCTGTTAGAGTTATTTGTACTAATATGCTTAATGGCGCTCTTGATAAAGCTGCTTGCCATATTCGTCTTCGTCATACTAAATCTGTAAAAGAGAAACTTGAACTTGGTGCTCAAGTTTTAAAGATTGCTTGTTCTCATGCTATTGATGCTCAAGAGCTTTATCGTCATCTTGCTACTATTAAGATGACTGATGACCAAGTTGCTGAATACATTTGTAAACTTCAACTTACTCCTGCTGAAATAGCTAAACTTAATGAAGTTGACCCTAATCATGGTTATAAACGTCTTATTAGTCGCGATTACCATTTGATTGATGCTGTAGAGATTAGTACAAGAAAATCTAATCAACTTTACAATATGATGGATTATTATATTGATGGTATTGGTCAAAAAGATATTTGTGGTACTGCCTGGGGCGCTTATAATGCAATTACAGGATTCTATTGTAATGTTGCAAACCTTGAAGGTGAGAAACGCATGAATAGTCTTGTTTGGGGTTCAGCAAATAATAATATGAATAAAGCTCTTAATGAAGCAATAGCCTATGCAAGTTAATTTTAATGGAAAAGAAAATCAATTTAAAGTACCTCATTACAAAGTTGGTGATGAGGTACTAGCTTTCAGTTATATTAGTGGTAAATTCTTATTTGGTACAATTAGTGCTGTAAATAGTTATGCTGATACTAATCAAAGTATTGTAAATTACACTATTATGATTGATGAAAATAAAGGTGTTCCTAATATTCCAGAAGCTTTAGTATTTGATGATATTAGTGATGCTTATGATTGGACTAAATCATTACAAATGGATTTAAGTACAATGTGATGAATACCTTTTACGGGGGGGTGTAACAACTAGATGGTTTATTGGTACATGTTATCATGTTAGAACCACTCTAGCCGCCCCGTAAAAGGTATAAATCCTTAAACTAGTATTAAAACTAGTAAAACTCTTGGAGATACAGATAATAATGCTTATCTTTGTAGCAGTTATAAGATACAACAGCAATATATCTATATAATATAGAGCTTTGTAACGTCTTATGGCTTAATGATTTAAAGATTTTTTAACACTATTTTTTGGGTAACGTTGTGATAATGTTACCCATTTTTTGTATCTTTGTCGTAGTGTTAAAATTAATCTTTTAGGTCTGATTGTATGTTTGAAAATGATTATGGTAGAATTATGACTGATGCAAAAGGTAAAGCTAAGACTAATATAAGTGGTAAACTTCAAGATGTTGTTACCATTTATGATGTGTTTATAGGAGCAGGAACATATCTTGCTCCAGAAATAGCTATACATTGTTCTAAGACGGCAACTGAAGTAGCTTATTATATTCTAAGACATTTGGGATTTAATGAAACTACTATAGAATTTACTGCAAAAGAAGTTATAAGTTCAGGCTTAGTTAATGCTAAAACTCCAAATAGAGTTAGAGATGCAATCAAAGAACTTGTTGATTTTGGAGTAATGATTGCATGGAAAGATATAGATAAAATAAAGAAATATAATGTAGAAGTTAATTCTCATACTTATTTATTAAATCCTTTACTTATTAGAAGATGTAGTGCTAGGTCATATAAAAGAAATTGTGAAGTAACTAAAGATAAGTTTAATAATGGTAAAGTTGTTTTCATTAGAGAACAAGATGCCATGGTTTACAATTTTAGTAAAATGGTTAAACTTAATCTTCCTAATCTTGAGAATGTTAATTTAGAAATAGAATTATAAAATTAAAATTATGAGTCAATTAAGTAATCGTATAGCAGATGCAATGATTAATTATGCAAATGCTTTTAAAGACACTCCAGACAACAGATTAATGGCTGAAAAAGAACTCAAAGAAGCTCTTCGTACAGCTATTGATTTTGTTCCAGTTAAGATTTGGCTTGACCCTAAAGTTAAAGCACAAATTCCAACGTATGCTCATTATATGAGTGAAGGCGATAAAGACGGTCACGCTTATGGACATGCTACAGACGCTTGTTGTGATGTAATTGCAACTAGTGTTGAAATTACAAAAGATGGTCGTGTTAAATGTGGAACCGGTATTCATGTTGCTACTGAATATCGTGATTCGCTTACTTTACGTCCTAATTCACGCATTACTAAAATGGGTTACGTAATACCTAATTCTCCTTGTACTGGTGATGAAAGTTATCGTGGAGAATTTTTTGTTGTATTCCGTTCCATTATAACTAATGCAAAACCTATTGAAGTTGGTGATGTTATTGGTCAACTTGAGATTCCTCATCATAGACAAATTTGTTTTGAAACAGTTAAGAATCTTGAAGACCTTGGTATAACTGATAGAGGTGATGGAGCTTTTGGCTCTACAGCAAAGAAATAATTATTAATTTTTAAAATTTAAACAACTATGGTAGAAATGACAAAGAATTGGGTAGCTCGTATGATTAATCGTCATGCAGAAACAGTAGTAGAAATCGACAAGGTCAAGAAGCATCTTGCTAATGCAAGTAACAACCCAAAGATTAGTAAAGTAACATTTGCAAATCTTTCTCTTGTACTTAGAGATTTGAAGAGCCTCGAAAAAGATTATCGTACAATGCTTGAAAATGAGAATGTAACATTTACTATGGCTGGTGAATATTACTCTAAAATTGGTCAGATTAATGAAAAGAAAAATCCTGATAATAACGACTAAGAATTGTCTTGGTTGCACAATTCTTATTAATAACGTACAAACAGTACTAGCCAAATCGAAGAAAAATATAACTCTTGAAATCAAAGATTTTAATGAAGTTCCAAAGAGAATACTTCATCAATATAGTGCTTTTGATTATCCATTTGTTGTATTTAGTAGAGACGATGAAGTAACGTTTAAGTTTAGCGGTAGTACTCATGTTAATGTTATTCAAAGATATATAGATTTATATCTATAATGAACATTCAATATTTTTTTATTAAACATTATATTTTATCAAATCCTAGTGCTTGTGAAAGTACTAGGATTTTTCATCTAAAAGAAAATGAACGAAAATTATAATAAACATAGAAGAAATATTATCGTTGTGTTAACTATTATAGTATCTATTCTTATAGCATGTTCACATAATAGTAGAAAAGATACTAATAATACAGAACCTGTAGATACAACAGATTCATGTGGAATTAATGATGATTTCTATGAAATCAATGATGTTGATACCACTAATGATGGTTACTCTACAGACAGTGTTATTTATCTTGATGCAAACGGTAATATAATTAAAGCTCCTTTTAATTAAGTTGAGCTATATGGCACATCCTACATTTTGAAATCCTCTACACGAGGGTGATTTTCATCTCCTGAATAATTGTTCAGCCGTAACATCAAAGTAGCTTAGACGCTAAATAAATTGGGTCTAGTTCAATTAATCATTATACTTGCACGTCTTATTTCGGTCTCCAGGCATACGAGATAGTAAACTATGCCAATCGTGGGAAACGCCCACAACCAATTTTACTTAACGCCTAAGCGACTTTCATATCTGATTTGATTAATTATATTACTTGAATTAATTAGCCGCCTACAGAAGAAATTGAAATATTAAATTTGATACTTGCTATAATATCATATTATATACTATAATGATTTGAATTTGTTTATAATGTTGTTTATTATTTATTACAGCAGCGGCTGTAGTCCACAGATTTAAAATTTAGCATTGACTTGAGTAGCTTGACCGTGAGGTTAGGTTACTCTTTTTTTTATCTATTAGGCGACACGTTTCAACACATTTTATTGAGCACAAAAAAAAAGCAGTAAATAATCATCACGATTACTTACTGCTTCATTTCCCGTTAATTTATTTATTTAAAAATGAGAATAGAATGAACTCGCTAGTTCAGCATTGGATTACATTATCAGCCATCACTTAACTTTATACCTTAAACCTTTAATTATGAATAAAATAGTATTTGTTAGACATCATAAGAACGATATGTTACTCCAGGCGGATTCGAACCACCACTGACAGAACCAAAAACTGTAGTGCTACCATTACACCATAGAGCAATAAAGTTTCGCATACATTTTAATTAAAACTTTAAAACCATTTTTGCCTAGAACAAGAAAACCTTCAACTGCTGCAAAGATACAAATAATATTTATATCTCCAACAGTTGAAGGCAATTAATTTAATGAAATTAAACTTATTTAATAATTACACACCACACATATCTTTTACGGGGCGGTTATAACCATTTAATGTTTAACGTTCTAAACTACTAGTACCTCTAATATCATTAGCCCAATCTTTTACATTAATCAAAGTAAGAAGATTATCACCAGTCTTATAATAACTATTAGCTTTATCAAGAGTAGCAAGATTATTAAGACTTCTGTAAATTGGAATTTGACGACCAAGTTTAACAAGAATCTTATTTTGACCTGCATAACGACCACTAGTATAATTAGGGTCATAGTCATCATCCATTACATAAGCAGCAATATTATTACAAGCAGCCATTATATCTTTACCAGCAGTTACACCTGCAATAGGACTAGACCATAATTGGTCAAACTGTTGTGGTAAGAACAACATGTTATACATCATTGACTGAGTAGTTAAATCATCAGCTTCATAAAGCATAAGATTAGCCCAAAGACTATTCTTTAAATCATCATCGTCCCAAATACAACGAACAGCAAGAGCAGTACAAATACCACCAAGAGCGCCAACTACATCACCAGCAGCACGTTCAATACTTGCTCTTTGCCATTTTGGCATTAACTGCCAATTAGTTTGTAAGTTCATTGCAAACTCAGCATAACCTTTAAGAAGTACTTGAAGACTTTCTAATGCTTCTACTTGACCATCAGACATTTCTTTTTCATATCTAAATTGTCTAATAGGAGTAGTAAGGAAATCAAATAAAGCAGGAGCACAACCTATTTCTTTAGTTCCTCTTTCTTCATTGAAATAACCTTTTCTACGATAATGCTTCATAACTCCAGGATAAATATGTTTATGATACTGCATAGCTAATGAACCCCACCATTGTTTTTCAAGTTGAGCAGCACCAAGTTTATCATATACTCCATGAATCTTCTTATTAACTGAAATAACTTTACCTTTCATATATCCAAGGAACATATAACCATCACCTACTTCTTTATCTTGAGATTTAGCTTGAAGTTCAGCAAGAATACTTCCTTCTTTAAAAGCAAGTCTTCCGTCTTTAAGGTCAACTTGGTCCATTATTGTAGGAAGTTCTTCAAACTTAGCTTTAGCTTCTTTTTCAAGTTTCTTTCTTTCAGTGATAAATTGTTTCTTCTGTTCCTTTGTAAGATATAGATTAGCAAACTCAGTATTAATATCTCTACGATTCCAAATATACTCTTTCTTTTTATTATCATCAGCAAGAATATTCTTCTTAAATTCTTCATACTTATTAAGAAGTTCATCATTACCTCCAATAATATTTTTCATAGCATATTCGTGGAACTTGTTTTTATATTGTTCCCAAGTCATAGCTTCATAACCAAGTCTTCCATTACTTTCAGCATCTGGAACTTTAACCATTCTATTATCAAAGAACATACTAAACATAGCACCATTCTGCATGAAATGTTCACCCATACTATTAGGACTATACATAAAGTCTCTAATTTTATTAAGAACAGTATCGGCGTCAAGATGTACTGTAGGTCTATTATTAACTTCATCAAAGTCAACAATATTCATAAACTTAACAAGTGCATCAGCAAGTGTTGTACTATCTTCGTTAGCCATACCTCTAATAAAGCTTGGAATAGCTTGTCTCCACATGTTCTTTCCTTTGAGCCAACCTGTAGGAGTGAAGTACTCTTTAGCTATATATTCTCCTGCAATAGCAGATTCACCAACAGTTATGTTACCAATACCACCAGTAATATTCAACATCATAAACTTAGCACTAGTAAAACTTTGAAGCATACTAGCAGTTCTAGTTAATTTATTCTGAGGAATTTTATATTGGTCATAAAGTAATCTGCGAACCCAGTTATCAAATTGTTCTTGAAGACGAGTATCAGCTTTCTCAATATAAGAAATTTCATCGCTTGTACTAGTTTGGCTATCTTTACGTAAATTATTCCAACCAAGATTAGTATCATAAGCTTTCATTTTACCTAACATTCTATGTGTATAGAGCAATAATTGCTTATTGTCCTGAATAGCATTATAATGTCCGGCAGCACTAATAAAATCTTGAATAGCACCAATATAATCTCTATCAAGAAGTTTTTGATGTATTTCTTCATTCTTCTTAGTTGCTTCATCAATACGTTTTTGATAAGCTTCTAAATCTTTTTCATAAGCTTCGTCACTAGCATAAGTTTCTCTCTTTGGTTTAGTACTACGAATATTGTCTAAGTCAACACTCTCCTTATTTTTAAGTTGGGTCATTAACATAGGCATATCAATAGTTCTATCTTCAGAGTAATCAATCTTCTCATACCAAGTATCTTTACCGCTAGGAAGCATATCGCTAAATCCAATAAACTCTTTAGCTTGCTTTGCAGCCCATTTAGCATCATGCTCTGCTTTCTTAACTCTATGAGGAGCCATTCCACTAGCAATAGCTCTCTTTGCAGTTTCAGTTTTAGCAAAATTCATGAGAGTATCTTGAATATATTGTTTAGCTTCTTGCTCATACTCATTAAGTCCTAAGTCATTATCATAACCAGGAACATGAGTAGTTCCATTTTTATCATCGGTTTCAACAGTTTTATAATTTTCATTATCTGTATAGCCTTCGATATAATTTGGATTCTTATAATGAGCTTTAGGAGTAAGAGTAGTTTGAGTCCAATTAGGAGAATACTCACCATTATCTATACTAGGAATAACTCTTGTTCTATTCCAAATAGGAAGAGCTTCATAAGCATGAGTAAATGGATTGTAAACATGATTGTTATCATACCATTCTTTATAATAAGCAATACCTTTTGCAAGAGCAGCATTTTTAGCTTCATAATATTGAGGAGTATTAATAGTTTCAAGAGTATTACTAAGGAACTCTTGAGCTTTAGTTTTATCCTCAACTTCTTTCTTTTGTCTAGCTGCTTCTTTAGGGTCACGTTTATTTAAATCTTCCCAATAAGCATCATTAGGAGCAATAGTAGTATAAAGCCAATGATTAGGTGTTGGTGCTTTAGTTAAATCATAAACAGCTTTACCAGTTGCTTCATCGATAACTATTTTACCTTTCTTATCTCTAAGAACTTCATATCTAGCATTTACTCTTTTCCATAAAGTATAGAACTCTGGTTCAGTTCGTTTCTTAGCTTCACCTTCTTCATCATAATAAGCTTTATTGTTTACGTTTTCTTTAGCATATTTGCTATATGTTTGATAAGCGTCGTAACTGCCTTTTCCTTTCTTTTTCTTAGTTTTATCTAATTCGTCATAAAGGTCTCCAAGAGCTTTCAAATCTTCAATACTCATTTTAGAAGTTTCGACTATCTTAGCAGCACTATTATAATACTTACGAGTAATATTATTAATCTTAGTGATAATTTCTTGATACTCAGGATTAGTCATACCACCACTATTAAGCATTTTAAAGAACTCACTAGGAGCAGCTTCGTTAGTTGGTTCAGCTGAATTAATAAGATTTCTATCAGAGAATAAAGAAGTACTACTTGTACCATAATTCTTCTCTACATCTTCTTTAATAGCAGCAATCTCTGTATTAGTAAATTTGCTAGCATCAATATTACCAAACTCATCATAAATCTGCTCACCTTTAGCAAGTTTATCTTTAATAAGTGCTCTAGCTTTAGAAGCTTTACCACTAGTAATACCAAGTTTTTTATAAGCATCTTCAATTCTAACTTTAAGAACTTCATCTACTGACCAATGAGCGTTATTAGCAATCCATTCTTTAGCTTTCTTATACTCTTTATTAGTTTCAAGCTGACTAGCTGGAGTAGTAACTTTACCATTAGAATCTCTAACTTCAGCGTTATCAATAATATTAAGCATTTTATCAAGCATATCACGGAAACCCTCTTTTTCCTCTTTAGCAGTATATTCTTCCTTAATATCTTTAATTCTTCTAAGATATTGGTCTAATTGAACAGCATCATTAAGAGACTGCTTACGAGCATTATCATAAACTTCTTGATTAGTTACAATAATGCTATCATCAGGAGTTCGTTCAGTACCAGGAAAACCATATTCATAAGCTGGTTTATAATCATTACCAATAAATTGACTAGTCAAATCATTAATCTTAGTTCTAAGTTCTACAAGTTTATCTTCAAACTCTTTACTTAAAACTCCATCAATTCTACGACTATTAATCTGTCTAATAGCTTCTCGAAGTTTGACATACTCAGAATAAATTTGAGGATGATTATTAATAATAAATTCATCTTCATTATAAAGTTTCTGATAATAACTATCAACATATTCACGATTAACGTGGTCAAGAAGGAACTTATCAAGTTTATGTTTAGCTTGAATATATTCCATTGGATTCTCTTGAACATTAACTCTAGTTTTAGCTACATTACGTTTAAGTTCTTTAATGTCTTCAACAAATTTATCTGTATAGTTATGAACTATATTTCCGTTTTTATCAAATATTTTATTGAGGTCAACTGAAGCACCAACTTTAGCAGCTCTAGCTTTAATGTCTTCAAAATGTTTTCCAAAAGATACAGCAAAATCTTTTGCTTGACTTTCTTTAGCACGAATATCAGCCATTACTTTTCTAGTAACTACTTGAACAAGACTATTACCTTGTTCTTGTAAATCACCAACCCAAGCATCAAACCAACCACTAGAATGAAAACCATCAAATATACTAACAAGACCATTTTGTATATTAGGGTCATTGCTAAGTTTCTGAAGATAATCAATTCCAAACTTAACTTCTGCATCATCAATAACAGAACTATTACTAAGTTCCTTAATCATCTTTTGCATTTCTTCAATGTAGAATTTCAAAGTAGGATTCTCAATATCATCAGCTTTAATTTGATTAATAATTCCAAATTTATCAACAATAGCGTTAGCATCAGCAAGTGTCTCAAGGAACTGTCTTTGTAAAGCAGGATTATTTTTAATAGCATTAATTACTTCAGGACTATTAATAGCAAAATAATTACCATTATCGTCTTTATAGAACTGACTAAACTTTCCAAGAGTACTATTAACTTTATGTTTAAGATAAGCATAACCACTATAGAATACGCTATCTTTAAACTCTTTATAGCCTTTAGTACTTTGTTCAAATCCTTCTCCACGAAGTTGACGCATAAGTTTACCAGCTTCTATATCACCAAGACCACTTCTACGATTGAGTTCTTTTACTATATTCTTTTCAAAAGAATCAGTTGTAGTTCTAAGACTTTGTTCAAGTTTAGAACTTACAGAACCAAGAGTTACTTCTTCACGAGAACTAGCCATAGGAGTTTCTCTAACTATTTCAACTAGTTGAGGTTTTTCTTCAATATGTTCTCCTGTACGAATATTATGACTTTCAATACTTACTTTAGTAGCACGTCTAAATAAGAAGTTTCCATTAACACTAATAGGTTCACCACCATCAGAAATAGTTTCGCCTTCAACATGAATAGGAGGAGTAAATGAATCATATTTAGTTTTACCATAAAGATACATATTCTGAATAAAGATTCTATTGCCTTCATAATCGTTGAAAGTTTTAATAATCTTATCAATAGCATCTTTAGCTCCACCATTATCATTATTAGCATCTGCCATTATGTCAAAATGTGTAACAGCTTTGACCTTATTGACTTTTGTTGTAGCAATATGATTCTTATACAATTCATTTAATTCATCTAATGTATAATCAGCAACTTCACTGTTCATCAAGTTATCAATAACTGCTTCATAATAACTTGGAAGAGGAACACTATTATTAGCGTTATTAATACTAAGTTCTCTGTCTTCACCAGCTTCCAAACCATTTAATGGATAAGCAAAACCTATACCAGAACCAAGGTCTGGAGAAACAATCTTATATAGTCTAGTAACAGTTTCATTACCTTCTTTATTAGTAATATAAATGTAGTTATTAAATTGTATTGGAATAAACTTTGAATTACTTTCTCTAGCAAAGCCAAATTCAATAGCATTGTCTTTATCGTCTAAACTAAATTCATACATTCCTCTAGTTACAGTTTTGAACATAGAACTATATTTCTTATTCATAAACTTATGAGGAACATTAGTAACTCCTGGGTCACTTCTAAGATATTGTTCAACTAAATCAGTTCTAGCAACTGCATTATCTACTTGAGCTTTAATTTGAGCAATAATACTAGTTCTAGCACCATTGTATTGAACAAAAGTATTTTCATCACGAAGCGTAGTATTTTTAATACATTTATTAATAGCACCTCTACCTATTTTAAAACCTTCTGCTACAAAAGCATATTTAATCATATCCATAGCAGCAAGTTTAACTAATGGATTATCTGAGTTAAATGCAGTATCAAAAAGATTATAAGCAGTTTCATTATCAACAGCATCTTCATTAAAACGAATAGTTTGACGACTTTGACCGTCTTTATTCATTTCATATTCATTAAATAAATTAGTACTTATATAATTGAATATACCAGCATCAACACTATTAGCTTTAAGCCAACTAATTTTTTGAGCAGGACTAAGTTTACTCCAAGCATCGACTTCTTCTTGTGTAGGATTAGTTACATCTTTAACATTAAAAGTAAAATCAGGAGTACAACCATAACCCATAATTCTGAGAGCTTCATCTGTATCATCAACTTCTTTATTTACTACAGTTTCTTTTTTCTCTACATCATAAGTATAGTTATTTACAACAGCATCTGTTTGTTTATAAGCAGTATTAAGAATATACTGAGTAAAACCTTTATAATCTTTCTCAGTAACATTATTACTACCGTTTATAACTTCAATAGCTCTATTAGCTATTCTAAAATTATCTTGTTCTGTATCAAATAACATTCTATTTACAAGAATAGAAGGAGCACTAGCATACTTTAAGAAAGCATTAAGACTAGGATATACACTTTTAGCATCACTAGTAATATAATTTCTTAAACCTTTAGTAGGGTCATAACCTGCATAGATACTGCTAACAATAGAAGAAGTTCCAACAACTAAAGCTGGATGTTCATCTTCAATTAAATCTGCAATATCATTAAATACTTTACGAGTAGCAAAAATACTTTGTTTAGCACCAAATCTATCAGGGTTACAAACTCTTGCAGTAGAACCAATTTTATCTGCTAATTTAGCTATATCATTATAAGCAAAAAGAACAGCCCAATCATGTTGATATACACTACCTTTTACGGGGCGGTTTTTATCATTAAGCAATCTCTTTGCTAATTCATCAGGCGATAAAGTAATATCATTATGTTTATCCAAACTATACTTAACACCAAGTAATGCATTAACTTTATCAACTATTTGACCAAGATTCATTTTATCAGTTTTAATATGATAAGTTTCAAGAATCTCTTTACCTAATGATTTAATAGCTTCTTCTATTGGTTTATTATGTTTATCTGAATAAATAGATTTATTAGCATTATAAGCATTTACAATTCTGGTAATAGCAGGTTGCATAATAAAACCTACAGCAGTATCATAATTACTACCAATATCAGCAAGAGTTTTATATACAGCAAAAGTAAAGTCATTTACATTTGGAATAGCACCTTCCTTAACAGCATCAAGAATATGAGCAGTAGTTTGAGAACTATATGCAGTAAGAATATAACCATCTACGTTCTTATTATCCTTAGTCCAACCAAGAGTATTATGTGTAACAACATAACCTTCATCAGTTTCTTCTACTTTTTCAAATCTCTTTTGAAGTTCTTCAAGATTATACTTATCTTTACTATATGCAACTTTAATAGTATATTTATCTGTAATATGAGGATGAACTGTATTACATACAGAACAGAAAGTATCTCTAGTAACACTAAACGCTTTAAGTTTAGCACCACTCATTACATCTTCTTGATAAGCAGCTTGGTCAAGAAAATCATAAGGACTTCTAGCTTCACGAACTTCTTTAACTATTGGATTCATAACTTTATCACGAGCTGCAATAATACTCTCAAAATTAGAACGAGAAAGGTTCTCTTCAAGAGACTCGTTAGATTGAAGAATATGTATCATATCATCAAGAAGTCTATTATTACGAGCTTGACGACTATTCTCATCAGCAAGATTTTTACCTTTACTAAATTCTTCACGACTTTGTAAACCATATTCAGTAGCTACATTACTAAGAGCAGTAGTTTCATTAACTCCTTCTTTAATCGCTTTCTTTAATTTAACTTTAGCTTCAGTATTAAGTTGCGATTTTACATAATCGTCATAACTTTTTCCAGCTAAATTGTTATAAATAACTTTTTGAATATTACCATCAGCATTTATAGTAGTATTATATTGAATACCATATACAGAGTCAATATCAAAGTCAGAACCAGTTTGAGAAACCCAATCATCAGGAACAACAATAGTAGAACCTTGAGAATCATCAAGGAAACCAATTACTTTCATTACACAAACAGATTGCTTACCCTCAGTTGGAATACGATAACCAATAAGAGTATCAAGATGTGCATCTTGAAGTTGTTTCAAAAGACCTCCTATAAGATTGCCATCCTTGTCTCTAACTTCATCAACATCTTTATATGTACCATCAGCATTTTTAGCAAAACCAAAGTTACTTTTAGGAAGCATTATTTCAATATAACGTTCACCATTTGGATGATACTTTAATTGTTTAGAATAACTAACTTGGTCTTTAGTTGCTTTAAATCCAACATTAGTAATCTGAGCAGCATGAAAACCAGGAAGTTCTTGTCGAGTAATAGCACTATTAAACATAGCTTGGGAAATACTCTCAAGCTTATTAATTACATTACTCAAATAAGTAGGCATTACAGGATTTGGACAACCATTAGCAGCTATAGGTGCACTAGCATTAATGGTAACAAAGTCCATCATATTACTATCAAGACCAAGTCTCATACATTCATCTTTGAGTTTATCAAAGAATACTTGCATATCTACTCCTGTAATATTTCCAGCTGCATCAAATTCGATGTTACCATCTTTATCAAGAGGAATCTTTAATTCATCAACAAGCTTATTAAAACTATCTTTAATATTAGCAACATACATATTGAAGAAATCTTCTTTATAATCATAAAGAGGACTATTTCTATCAATATTATCAAGAATCTTCTTCATAATTTGAATACCAGCTTTATTCTTAGCATTCATGTGTTGAGGAGTTTCTTGCTGAGTATAAAGATGATTATAATCATATTCCTCACGATAATCTTTAGCTTTATTATTAAAATCTTTAAGATGTTCGTCAGTAACTTCACCAGTCTTTTCATCAAAGATAGTAAGCACTCTAGCTTTACCTGCTTTACTAGTTTCCTCAGTATTAAGCTGGTCAATCTTATTAGCTTTCATTGCTTCATAAACTTGTTCAAGTTGAGTTCCTTTAATAAATCTTGGAACAAGAACAAATTCAGCATTCTTAATTTGACGAGGAGCAATAGCATTAAGGTCTTTGTCATAATACTGGTCATAGTAGAAGTTCTTCTGTACTTGAACAAACTTCTTCAGTAAGTCAGCAGGAATCTCTTTACTTTCATCTTGAATAGCTTCAATTAAAGGAAGATAATCATTAAGTTGACCTCTACCAGCAATACGACGAATCCATTCTTCAAAAGTAATATAAGATTGAGCATCATTAATAGTAGTATTACTAAAACCACCACTACGTCTATAACTTCCGTCATTATTAAGTTTTGGCTTACCGTTATTATCATAAACAATAGGACCGCCCATCAAATCTCTAGCTTGTTCAAGAGTAAGTTTAGCATTCTTTACTAAATCTTTTACAAGAATACCATCTTCTCCTTCAACTTTACCATCTGGATAAACTTTTGCAACCTTACATTCCTCGCTAGTTTTAACAGTATTCTTAATAGTAATACCATTAAACTTAGTTTTCTGTTGAACATCAAGACCAATATCTTTAAGTCTAGCTTGAACTTCAGGAGTATTAAGAAAAGCTCCTTGAACTATTGCACTATTCTCTCTAAGGTCAAGACTTGTGTCAACAAAACCATAAGGAACACCACTAGCTTGAGACTCTTTACTTCTTTTCAAGAAAGTCTGAGTATCTTTATAGAACTTAGTATCTCCTTCAAATATATCATTAAAAGCAATATACATAAGTCTATGATTAAGAGCAAAATCAATACTATTCTTTTCATTAATAAGATTATTAATGTCAAGGTCTTTGTATTCGCTCATACGAGTAATAGCATCATTAGAATAGTCAGTTACAAAACCTTTAACCATTCTAGTAATCATAGCTTCCTGGTCTGCTGTAAGGTTAAGTTCTACTTCACCGTTAGCATTAGTTGTGAAAGGAATGAAACCATCTCTAGCCCCCCCGTAAAGAGAATGAAACAAATAATTTAATAACTTGTCACCATACTTTGTAGTTGTACCAGTTTTATAATCAGTAAGAACAAATCTATCATCTTTAAAAAGAAGTCCATTAAATGCCCAACCATCACCTTTCTTTTCAATAAAATGTTTATGTCCTTTACCTATATGATAATTAGCAAATACTCTACGAGCAGATTCAGCATCTAATCCCCAACCTTTTTTAAACATTGGAGAACCGTCATCATTGTATTTAATTTGACCTAAACTATTAGTTTCAAATACAATGTTGATAAAGTTTGCCATATCCAACAGTTCTTGTTTGAATATATTTTTAAACTGTTGTACTATTGGATGATTTTCGTTAATATCATCAACACTAACTTCTTTACCTATAACTTCGCCTTTAGCATTTTTAATAGCGTGCATCTTAGAAAACAAACCATCAACTTTATATCTAGGAGCATGAACTACAAAATTCTTTGGAGCATCAGAAGGAATACGCATAAAGTAATCACCCATAAGCATATTAGGATTTTGCTCTGCATTAAAGTATTGAGCAAATCCTGTATATACATAATCTCCTTTAGACATACCTGAATAAAGAACATTATCTTTAGTATTAGGATTTCCTGCACCATCGAACAAAGAGATATTAACCATATCTCTAGCATAATTAGTGATTTGAATATTACCGTCTTTATCTTTGTAGAAAAGACCATAATTAATTACAGCACCATTCTCATTACGATGTTCAATAAGAATACCACTAAGATTATATTGTACTCCTTGGAACTTATACTTTCCATAATTAATAAGTTCAGTAGAAACTTTACTTCCATCTTTTTGCTGTTCAGTTAAAGTTGCTTTAACCGCATTAAGGAAGTTAGTAATCATACTATCATTAATTTGGTCAGCAGACTGATTACCAAGGGCATTAGTAGAATTAGAATCAATATTAACTACAGAATATGAAGCTAACGATTTAGCTAATTCAAGAGCATAAGCTTTTGTATTAGTAGAAAGATAACCTTGTTTGTAAGCTTCACGAACACTATCTAAAGCTTCTTTCCTAGCTTTCTTATCTTTAATTTTATTAGCTTCTTTAAATCTATTATCAAGATATTGTTTGTTTCTAAGAGTTTCGTTAGCATACTTTGCAGTATTTTCAAGATAACTATAAAGTTGAGTAAGATTATTAGCAATATTTGGAGCTTTACCATCAACTTTTCCATTAAGTCTAGCAAATCTTTCAATAGCAGCTTTATCAAGAGAAGGATAATATTGTTTTAAACGACTAGCAATAGCATTGATAATATCAGCACTTAATGCTTGTTTATTTAAATCAAATCCTTTAGTTTTTTGAAGTTTCTTATAATCATCTATTTTAGTTTTAATTGCTCCAAGAATATCATTAGTATCTTCAATCATAATATTAAGAGCAGTTGACTTAATATCATTAAGATAGTTAATTCTTAAAGTTTCAAGTTTATCTGCACGATTATTACTTCTAGTAGGAGAAACAGAATTATCATCAATACGAACTTGCTGTTTCCTTATAGTTCTTCTTCTATAAACTTGAAATAATTTATAAGCAAAATCTGGTTTATTTCTAAGGTCGTTAGCTAAATAAGTAAGACCAGCATATTCTTTATTAGATTCTGCAATATCTTCAAGTTTCTTTAAAAAAGCATCAATATTAGTAGTTTCAATATCTCCTCTAATGGCAGAGTTTACAACTTTAAAATCCATATAATCTACCATTCCAAGAGGATTACTTTTATCGTATTGATATTTACCATCAGCGCTTACTTCTGTACTACTAAGTTTAGGAATAGTTGAAAGATAACTACGAATAGCAAAACTAAAATCTTTCATAAAATCAGATTTAGTTCCATTATCTTCCCAACGAGCAGTAGTAGTATCTTTTTCATTATTACTTGCATTATCAGCAGCATTGTTAAGATTTAAATCGTCATCATCTTCTATATCGAAACTTTCACTCCAATCTGCTTCTTGCTGACTTAAATCATCGTCTTTCTTAAAACGAATTTCACCAAGTCTATCATCAGTTTGAATAACTTGAGTAAAATACTTAACTTTATCAGAAAGCATATCATTAAGAGTAGCAAATTGATTTCTAAGTTGAGGAGTATATTTAGAAACTTCATTCTCAAGCTTAACAAAATCATTACTCTTAGTATTCATAAGTTGTTTGCGAACTTTAGCAATTTCTTCTTTTGTAGCTTCTACTTTTCTAGCTTCAAGAATATTTTTTGCTACAGCTCCCAACATACGATTTATAACTCTATTTGCAAGATTATCTTTTCTATCTTCAGCATGTTCATCAAGACGACCTTTAATTAAATCGTTATGATAGAACGCTAACATTAAATTACCAGTAGTTCTAATACCACAAGTTTTAGCAGCAGTACTAGTATAACCTTTAGACTTAACATCAGAAATGAAAGCAGAATCAGTTGTATGCTCATTTACATTAAAATTTTTATTCTTATAAAAATTTTGAATAGCAGTAGCAACCTCTTTACTTTCATCATTTGTGTTAGGAATAGAACCATAATTATTAGCATAATATGCTTCAAATTCCTTGTTAAAACCAGATGGTCTAGAACCATCAATTACTGCACTCATTAAGCTGTTAAATAAAACATCATCGTTTCCAACTTCAGCTTTAAGGTTGGTGTAAACCTTAGTTTCATTAAATTTTAAACTACAATTATTAGCCATAACTATCTATATTAAGTTATTTAATATTTTAAAAACTCGCTGAGAGGCTTAATTCCCAGCGAGTGATTAATATTATTTGCACGTAATCGAAATGTCACCTGACGCAAGTAAATTGGCAAATTGCGAATGTTGCTCCATTGGAAGGCTTTCGATTGTCGAGTAGAGGGACGGATATTCTGAACGTGAGGACAGATTAACGTCATCATCATCATCATAAACATCATCTAAATCAACCCCATTATTTATTTCCTTATCAGTTCCAGGAGTAGGAGTTTCATTTTCTACAACTTCATCTTCAACTTGTTTATCTTGATTTTCTTCTGTAGTAGGTTCTGTCTCAGTTTGAACATTTGTATCAGCGGTTTTATCTATACTTAAAGCTTTAGCAAACACATTATATTCTTTTTCTCTGAGACTTCCTTCAGCTATATCAAGTCTAAAAAGTTTATTGATAAAGTCCATAATTTTTTGCCAAGCAGTTCTATGTCTAGATTTATCTCCAACATCATCTACTTTGACTTTATTAAGATAATCAATAAACTCTACATTAGTAAGAGATTCTACAATAAACTCCTCTTTAGCTCTATCAAGTTGACCTCTATCTACATATTCTTTAAACTTGAAACTATCTATGTATTTAAGCCAATCTGTTATAGCTTCGTCAGTTAAAGTATCTTCAAAATTACGTCTTTCTCTAACAGCTTTAATATTACCATCAGCAATATCTTTAAGGTCTTCATCAATAGCTTTACTAAAATCATCATAAATTTCAGTCATATTATTGAGGAATTTTCTATGTTGAGAAGGACCATAATCATGAAGTCTTTTATGAAGACCTTCGTGAATAAGTATTCTTACTTGACGACCACTATTTTCTTTAAAGAAATCATCACCAACAACAATATCACCTTTTTCATACATGGCATTGATATTGTTATTCTTTTCAGAAGCTCTAAACTTTTCGATTCTGTCGTTTGCAAAGATAATATTTTCTGGTAAAATACTAGTTAAACTTCCAGCATTATTAAGAAGATTTACAGATTCTTCAGGAAGAATAGCTTTTGCAATATCAAGACCTTTAGTTTTACTATCACTTTCTATAATAGATTTAACTTGGTCAGTGGTATTACTATCTACATTTCCTTTACGGGGGGTCTCTAGTGGCTTTTCTTCTTCTTGTTTCACCTCATCACCTACAGTAAATTCAAGTACACTATTAGCTTTCATATTAGATGAAAATCTTGAATAGTTACTTCCATCAACTTGAGCTAAATCTACTCTAAGTAAATCGTTCTTAATCATAAAATCATTATATGATTCTTCAACATGATTAAAACCGTTTTTACCATTATACTCAGGGATATTAATAACAAGTTTTCCGTCAGCATTTCTACTTACAAAACCTTTTAAAGGAATAGCAGTATTGTTATCACTAGTAAGAAGTTCATGAGCAAAGTTTACAGTAGCATTTTCTCTAAGGAATTGAACAAGCGCTTTACCAGCTTCAGTTCCATTATCTAGTAAACTATAACTACTAACTTCAACACCATTATCCATAAAAACAAGTTTTGTAGGAGCACCAGTTCGTTTACTATCAGAACTATAAAGTTTTACAGATTTGGTTCCAGCATTAATAAAAGTAACTCCACTTCTAGTATGATAAACACCACTAGTTTTGAATAGAGTACTATTATTGTTATAATCAAGAAGAGTATCAAGAAAACTTCTAAACTCGTTCCAATTAGCTAGACTATCCCCTTTCTGAAGATTAATAAGTCTATCGATAATTTGACCTTCAATAGCTTTAGTTAAATCAGCAAGAATTTTACTATGCGGCATACTTACAAGTTTATCATCTTTTTCATAGCTAGTGTCTCCCCAATTTACAGGATAAGCGTTAGTATAATCTATAGTACCATTTCCATTATCAATAGCAATTAATGTTTGGTTCATTCTAAAACCAAGATTATCATTAGTTTGCTTACCACTAACTTCGATTTGAGATAGATTTCTAGCTAAAGCTATTCTAGCATCAGTCTTACTACTAATAGCAATACTTGCAGGTTGAGCAAATCTAAATGCTTCTCCAGGAGTTCCATGAGGAGCAAGTCTAAGAAGTTCACCTTTACTTATTTTACTAACAGTAAGTTCTTGATTATTATTAATCAAAGCTAAACTAGTTTGATAACTAGTTCTAAGATTATCAAAGAACAATTTAATACTTTCAGGAATAGGATTAAAAGAAGATACATTAGGATTATATCTCCATAATTTAACCATACCATCAAGAGCTTTAGCATAAGTAAAACCTTTATCTTCATTAATAACTATAAAATCATTCTTTACAGCTTCTTGAACTCTAGGGTTATTCTTAAACTTCTCAACAAATGAACCATCGTATTTCTTATCGAATGCTATTTTATAAAGAAGGTCGTTAAGCTTTCTACTATCTTCATCTTTTGGGTCAGCTATAGAAAGAATCCAATCTTTAACAGCGCCATCATATTCAGCAGACCTACCTACAGTATATTTGATACAATCATTAACTTGAATATATCTTCCTGTAGTTACATCGAAAGTAGGAATACCCATCCAACCGACAGTAACACCATTATGTTGAACCAATAAAACATCAGTATTAGTAGCAAGCTTGTTTGCTTTCTTTACAGTAAGTTTATCACCTTCTTTAATTTTATCAAGTTCTGCTAAACTTGCATCAATTCTATCAGGAGGAACTACTTCACTAAGACCACGAATATTAACTCGTTTAAGAGTACCAGCTTTAATAGCTTCAGCTCTACGTTCACCAGCAGTCTTACGAACATTACGCATAAATTCAGCATCATCAACTGAATCAGCATCAAGCATTACAAATTGCTTTTTACCTTCTTCAGTTTTAAGATATTCTTTAAGACTATTATAAATGAAATCAGCAGTATTCTTACTAGAACTATGTTCATTTATATATCGGAGTAAATCTTCAAGATTACCATAATACTTTCCGTTATGCTGTCTGAGTTTAACTTCAGAAGCATAATTTTTAAGCATATTATTAGCAGCATCTTTATATTCATTTCCGAAAGATAAACTTGGTTTATACTCTTCAACTGCACTAGCAAGCATAACTTCACCAACACTAGAAGCAAAAGTAGTTCCAAGAAGATTATTCATAACAGATTTTACACTAGTTATAGCGCCATCAATATCTTCTTGAGTTGCTCCAAGAGCGATACCTTCATTTTGAAGTGATTTAATAAAATCTTCAGCAGTTAAATTACCTGCTTTAATTTCTTTACCGCTAGTTCTAAGTTTTCCCATAAAATTAGCAGTAAGTTCAGCTCTATCTACAACTTGAGGTTGATTAACTGATTGAGTTTGTGGTTGAGCAGTTTGTTGATTAGTGCTAGCATTATTTTGTGCAGATGTAGAAGCATTAGAACCGGAAGACCCCCCCGTAGAAGATGTAGAAGTATTTGATTGACCATTTCCTGTTTTTACAGTAAGCTTTCCTTTTCTAATATTAGTAGGATTACTATTATTGTCATAATCAAAACTTGGATTTCTTTCTACACTAATAGCACCATAACTATTAACAAGTTCAGGATTTTCAAATAAATCTGAATTACTCATAAAAGCAACTAAATCCTCAGTACTAGCATTATTACCAATAGTAAGTTCAGCACTAATAACTCCAGTATTACTATTTGTTTTTACATTAGTTGGATTTACAGCTTTATTATTATTTAAAAATTCTGTGACACGCTCACCCACTTCGTTGCGTGGTGTTGGCTGCGCACTTTGCGGTTGCGAATTGCCTGTAGGCGTGTTTCCTTGCGCTGTAGGCGACTGTGGGGTGCTTGGCGGTTGATTGATAGACTGCTGCGATTGAGCGGCTTGTGACGCAGGATTTGAGGTCGTTTGTGTGCTAGGAGGAGGAGTAGTTGTACTCTCTGGTTCAGCACCATTATTACTATCGTCTGGATTATTTATATTATGACTTTCTTCTCTTTCTTGACTATCAAATATACTTTGACGAATACTAAGAAAATCTTGAATTTGTTCTCCTAAACGATAATTCTTTCCTTTAGTAAGATTAAGAACATCAAGAGAGTCATTAAATGCAGATTTATCATCTTCACTCATAAAATCAAGAATAGAATCAATATCATCTTTACTTCTTTGATAATAAGCTCCAATAGCATCACCTATTCTTGCAGCAAATTTATCATTACCATATTTATCTGATAATTTAGTAATAGTTTCATAAGCTGAATCAATAGCTTTCTTACGACCTTCATTCATAGTATTATTCATAAATGAAATCTCTGTAGCAAGTTCGTCAGCGTTATTAACCATTTTACTTTCATTATAAGCACGTCTTAATTCAAGAGCAGTCTTATTAACAAGTAAAGCTGAAAGAGTACCATCAGTTCCATTTACTCCAATTTTATCAGTAGCTTGAAGTTTTCTATTAATCTTTCTGAGATAAGTTCCATGTTCTCTAACTTGATTAACTATATCAGTAGGATTTTCAAATTCTGCAATTCTAGGACTAACTGAAAACTTTTCAGCAAACTTCTTTAAACTTGAAATAATATTTTCATCATTAAGAATAACTCCAGAATTTGATTGACCGCTAAGTAAATTAGCAAGAGTAGTACTAGCTTGATTAGTAAAACTTTGTACTTTACCTTCATCATTATAAGCACCTTGTAAAGCTTCATGAAGAGCATATCTTAAACTATTAGTATCAATCATATCTTGATACTTATTCATAAGTTTATTGATATTATCAACAGCAACTTTAGTACTAATATTATTCATCTTCTCTTTATCGCTAAGAAGACGACTTCTTTCAGCTTGAAGAGTACGAAGTTCATTAGTAAGCAAAGCGGTACTTGCAGCAATTTGATATTGCTCAGGAGTATAATCTTGACCTAATATTTTCTTAATATCTTCGTTATCAAAAGCATTACCTATTTGTTTATCAAGTTCATCAATTTGAGCATTAATCTTATCATTGTATTGTTTATTAATAACATTATTACTAGCAATACTTTGTAAGAACTCTATTGGAAGAATATCATCAGTATGTTTAGTTACTCTAACAGCTTCACTTAAATTGACAAGTTTCTTTAATTCAGCATCATAACTAGCAGTAACTTCATCCATCTTATCTAAAGCTTTTTGTTGGTCAACTTTAGAATTAGCTTCATCAGTTACACCTTTATCTACCATAGCTTTACGAACATCATCACTAGCCATATAACTTCTAAGCATATCAAGATTTCCATTATGAGCAGCATTTAAAGTCATACCAGTAAGAAGTTCATCATAAGCTCGTTGAGCAGCAGCTTCTTTATCTAAATCATTATTGAAAGTTTTATCTTCACTACTAACACTAAAAGGATTTGTATTGTCTTTAATTTGAGACATTTGGTTCCAATAGTTTTCTATACTATTATTCCAAGATTCAATATTAGCTTTACGAGCTTTGATTTCAGAAGTTTCACTAAGATTAAATATAGATTTTGGTTTACTTTCACTAGTTCTTTCGTCAGTTTTAGAATCAGCTTTATCTTTTAAAGTTTGACTAATTCTTCCAAAACCACTACCTAAATGATGAAATACAACACCACCCATTACTCCCCAGAATGCACTATCCCAAAGACCTCCACTTCTCATATACTTTTGAAGTCTATCATCAAAAGCTGAATCGCTTTCAAGTCCAAGATAAACATTACCAAGATGAGTACCTTCCATTTGAGCAATATAGTTAACTGCTTCCTCAAGACCTTCACTAAGTTCTCCAGCAATAACAGTCTTTTCATCTAAAGTTTTATCAAGAATTTTTTGACCAGCTTTCTTTAAAAAAGATTGTTTAGCTTCCATTTCAGCTATTTCTTCAGGAGTTTTACCAAGTGTTCGTCTAGCATTACGAGCAGCAGAAGTTAAAGTAGAAGAACTAACTCCATTCTTTAAACCTTTCCACATATTTCGTAAACCATATAATTGAAGAATATCAGAACCAATATTTACATAGTTAGTAAGGAAGTCTTGATTAGCAGACTTTTGAGCAATAACTCTAGCAATATCTTCTTTACTAGCATTATCACCACCAGCTTCATCATAAATATCTTGATTCTTATTTACAAATTCTGTAAACTCTTGTGGAGTCATTTTATTAAGTGTATCAGTAGCTGTATTAAGTACGTCACTATATACACCTTGTGCTTCTTGATAGTTCTCCATAGTTCTACTTAAAGCGGCATTTAAACCTGTTTCTACAAATCGTCCAGTTCTAGCACCAAGACCATTAATAGGAGCGTCTACAAGAGTTTTAACTCCTTGTTGAAATTTATTCAAAGTTCTTCCTTCTTTACTAAGAGCTCTATCTATTCCAACAAAAGCTTTAATTCCGTTACGAGTAGCAGTTCCAAGTTTACTTGCAGCAGAAGCTTTAGCTAACCATTGTAAACCTTTAGTTGCAGCCGTACTAGGAAGCAACAAAGTAACAGAACTCATAATACTTGGCATATTACTTGCCCACCAACCAAAATCAGTTAAGCCACCATTAGTTATATCTAAATTTGGGTCAGCATAAATAGGAGCAACTTCTGTATTAAAGTAATCCTGCCATTCTTGAATCTTTTCACTAACTGGATTAGTATAATCATTATTAGCAAGATTTCCAGTAACTGCATTACCTATAAAGTCAAAGAGGTCTGCGGCACCTCTTACAGTGCCGAGACCAATTTCACTAACTACTGCTTGACTAACAGCAGAACCTAACTTACGAAGATTACTTTGAGATTCAGCAAGAACTTTATCTACGTCAACAATGCTAGCATTTGGAGTAACTCCATAATGACGAAGTTGGTCTGCTTTATCAGCTTGATTAGTAAGAACTTTTCCGCTAGTAAGACCTTCATTGATTTCTCTATCAGCAAAACCAGTTGCTAATTCAGCAATCTTTATAGGGTCTATTGTACTAAGTATTTTAGGACTTGGATTCTTCTTACTTTTACTAGGGCTAGGATTTATATAACTAGCACCATTAGTAGCCATATTTTTTATTTCTTCAAAATCCATATTAATAGTTATCTTTAATAAATTTAAATTCTTGTGCTACAGTAATATTATTAACTGGCTCTCCAGTTTCAGTTAATGATTTAGCAATAGCACTTGCTATAACATTCTCATCTTCTCCTGTATATAAAGCATCAGCTATTTGTTGACGATTAAGTTCTCGTCTTAAAATATTCTCAGCTTGACTTCTAGTAATAACAGTTCGTTTACCATAGGCATTAGTATAAAGAGCATTACTATTTGTAACATTACTAATAGTAGCTCCGTTACCTAACGATTTAGAAGTTCCACTAATATTTAATTGAGTAGCTTCATCTCTAGCTAAAGTAGAAGTATTTCTTTCGTAACTTTGAAGAACTGTAGAACCGTTAGCTCCAACCATTGTAATGGTTTGTGGAGTACTATTCTTAGCTTTACCAATATTAAACTCAGTAACAGTTTGAGCTAAACCGTGATTTCTACCAACAGTTATATTAAGAACGTTCTCTTGTTTAGCTTGAGTTATAGCTTCAATATATTGAGCTTTTTCATCTTCTGGAATACGTTTACCATCAATATACAAAGCAGCATTCATTAATAAACTTGGGTTGGTAAGATTATCTTCATCGTGAGTAATTTTAGCAAGACCTATATTATAAGTCTTTTCATCAATTTGTCCAGATGTATATTTATCAAATAAAGCATTTCTATCAAGAGTAGAACTATACATCTTAGAGTTAACTGGAACTTTACCGAAACCTCTACGTTGATTTATTGTATTAGCTCTCCAAGAAGCAGCTTGTGCAGGGCTATTAGATGCTGGATTTAAAATATCAATACCTGCAACATTTATTGTTCCAAGATTTTTAAATGTACCAGCAGCATTACGAACTTTCGTTCCATTGCTCATATCAACGATTCCGGCTCCTCCTCCTGTAATAGCATTACTAAAACTACTACCAATACCTTTCCAAAATCCCATAGAAGAATCAACACTATCACTAAGTTTAGAAAGCCAAGTATTATTCTTATCAAAAGCAATAGTCTTTTGTCCATTTATAGATGTAATTCTAAATCCTTTTCTTCTCCAATCTGATTCAGAATGGCAATCCATTGCTTGAGAAATAGCATTATATTGTTCATCATCATAACATTTATAACCAAGTTCTCTAATCTTTCCATTATTAAACAAATGATTAATTTGTTGATTATATTCTCTAGTAAACTCATTATTTGCAGGTAATCTAGAACCAGAACGTCTAGCAGCATCAAATTCTACAGCGTCTTTTTCTTCATCACCAAGACCTGCAACATAATGATTATATTGATTACCATAAGTTCTTAAAGCTGTAATTGCTTGTCTAGCTTGATGTCTTACAACTGGGTCTTTACTAGTCATACTATGACGACAAAGACTAGAAAGTCCATCATAATCTCCTTTTCTAACTCCTCTTTGGAAAGCATTACTTCTAGAAAGTCTTGGGAATAAAGTCCTAAGAGTATTAAGAGTTTCATCAAGACCAGCTTTAGTTGTACCAATAATATCTGGAACATCTACATCAATAGCAGCACCTTCATTTGTAGCATCAAGATTCATATTTAATGCAGCAGCTTGTTGAGCCGCAGCTTGGCGTGCAGCAACATCTTTTCTATATTCCGCCTGACCGCTGCCAACTTCTATATCCGAACCACTATTATAATAACTCATAGCATGAATACCAGGTTTAACTCTCTTTGCAAGATATTCTTCAGGATTAAGAAGAAGACCATTTTCAGTAATATCTGAATCAATATTCTTCTTCTTTTCTTCAGGAGTCATTTTATTATATTTCCAAAGAGCAACATCATAATCTTGTTGAAGACTTGCTCTAGCACCAGGAGTTGTATCAATAGCAGATTTAAGAGCATCATTTAAATCTTTCTCGCTAACATATTCCCAACTACCAGATTTCTTATAAGCTAAACCATAAAAATTTTTACCTGGGTCAGAAGTAAGATTACCATCAGCATCAACATATTTAATATCACTAACTCCGCTACCTTTATGAACAGCAACCCATTGTTTTGCTTTAGTCATAAGATTACTTAAATCGACAGTACTAACTGGAGTTCTATTTGGTTCCCAATTTGTACCACCAATAATATGTCCTTCTTTATCTACTTGGTCTTGATAATGATAAGGATTGTTATCTTTAGCCCAATTCTTAACGTCTTGAGTAATATCTTGTCTCTTATCAAGATTATCCATAAAAGTTTTATAAGCAGCTTGTGCTCTAACTCTTCCAAGAACAGCAGGGTCAGAAGCTACTTGACCAGCAAGTTCTCTTGCGGTATTAAGACTACGAGAATAATCTCCATAAATAGCAGCATCATCAAGTTGATTCTGAATATTTCTAACATATCCAGCTTTCCAACTATCTTCAGCAGCATTAATATCTAAATTAGCTAAAGCCATTTTAATTTGATTCTGAGTTTGTAAACTCTCTTTAGCTTTCTCATCTATTTTATTAAGAGCATTTGTAAATGCCTCTACATTTCTACGATGAGGAGTTCTTAATGGAACAGGATTTCCATAATTGATTACGTTTGGCATATCTATTTATTTTTATTATTACTAATGCAAATATACGATAAAAGTTCTAGTGAACAAAATTTCACTAGAACTATTTATTTATTTTAAATAATACCGTATTTGATAAGGTTCTTTTTACTCATTCTACCTTTGATTAAATCAGCATAACTATTTCTTCTTTGGTATGCTTTGTTCTGATTCTCCCATCTGGTAAGAGCATAACTGTATTCAGTATTATCTGAATAGTCTTCTCTCTTAGGTCTAGCACCTGGATTTGGAATATTCATAGCTGAACGATAAATGCCTGCAAGAGCAGCATCATCACCAACATCAACACCAAGTTCAAGTAATCTAGATGGAGTAGCATAATCAGAAGCAGCAACTCCCATAAGCATAGCTTGAGTATCATCATAATTTTGACGACCTTGACTAATAAAGTTTTGGAAACTATTTCCAATACCTTGTAGACTTCCGCTAAGAATTTGACCCTTAGCAAGTTCAGCTTCATTCTTAGCTTGAATAGCAGCATTCTTAATACTAGCAACAGTGTTATAATACTGATTTCTAGCAGCAGCATTTCTAGCTCTAACTTGTTGTTCGTTCAAAAGATTCTGATTCATAAGTTCAGTTTCTTTATTAGTCTTTTCATCAGCAAGTTGATTAAGTTGATATAAAGCATTAGTATCAACACCTTGCATACGACCAACAGCAGTACTACCACTCATAGTATTTCTAAGAATACTATTTCTACTATTTAAACGATTACGTTCAACATTAGATTTTTGAGCTTCATTATGATAAGTAGTATTAAGAGCAACTGGACTTTCTTCTATAAAGTTTGGAAGATTATAATCAAAATCTAAGTTTTTATAAGCACCCAAACCAAGAATACTTCCTCCAATACTAGAAAGTAAATCAGCTCCAAGACCATACCAATCAGCATCACGAATTATCATACCTGACTTATTACCAGTATAAGTTGGAATAGTTGTATTAGTTGCAAGTTTTGCAGTTGGAGTACTAACTTGACTTGTATAAGGAATAGTAGGAGTACTCTTAGTAATTGCGTAAGGTACTTTAACATCGTATTTATTAGATGATGTCCAAGGACTTATACCACCTTTATCGTTAGCTTTTTGTTCTTGGTCTATAATATCCCAATAATCAAAATTATTATTTCTACGATAAGGATAAGTTACATCACCCCAAGCAAGTTTACGTCTCATACCTTTTACGGGGCGGCTTTCACCACCTAACGCTTTACGCATTCTAGTGCTTCCACCACATCTTTGTCCTAATCTAAATTTATTTCCCATATTAATTAAATTATCTTTAATATTACCTTGCAATAAATTAGGGTCTGGATTATCTACTGGAACAATACCACGACCAACAGGAGCAGGAACTTCAATATACTCAGGTTGAATAACAACTCTAGTATTATCTGTAGGTTGAACCATTCCAGCTTCAGCTTGTTGTTTAAGAATAGCTTTAGTTTCATTACTAACCATTGGAATAGGATTACCAAACCAATTTCTTTCCCAAGCTCTACGTTTAGCTAAACCGCTCATACCTTTTCTATTTTCACCAACAGTCATACTTTGTCTAATACCAGCAAGACTATTGTTGAATGCACGTTCATCACCTCTATCTACTGCACTATTTAAATTTCTAAACCATTTTCCAAAAGCATTTTTGAAAGTATCAACTCGACTATTATAATAAATACTATTAAGAGAATCTCTTTGATTATCGTTAAGATAATTATAAGTTCTTCCCATCATTCGTCTAAGTTCTCTTTCTTTAGCACCAATAGCATCACCTTTAAATCTTCTATTTTGACCTGCAAAATCAGAACCTTCCCAAGTTGCTATTTGTCTTCTCATACGATTGGAAACTCTATATTTATTAGTGTTGTAAACTGGAGCTTTCCAACTGCCACCAATTCTAGCTTTATGACGAAGTTCAGGATAACGAGAATATACCTTAGTTTTAACATCACTTCTTCCATGAAGACCAGCAAGTCTTAAAGCATCAATAGCATCAGCTTTAGTTGGAATAGGATAACTTCTACCACCACCTGCAAAATCTTTAGATGATACAGAAGGATATGGATGTTTAGAAGAACCTCTATCTTTAGAAGTTAAACCACCATTTCTAAGTTTAATACGACCACCAAGACGATATGTATAGTCTAATAAAGGATTTTTTAATTTATATCTATATGCTTCTGTAGGTAATGTATCAATCATATTAAATCCTTTAACCATTTCATTATTAGGAAATACTTCATTTGTCCAAGGAATATCATAAGCTATTTTAAAAGGTTTTGCTCCAGGAAGTAAACTACTAGCTTCAAAGTTTTTAATTTTATTACTAAGTTTATTTGTAAGTTTACTTAATTTGCTATCTTTATTTATAGTATAATAAGCTTTATCGTTTAATACATCATCTAATCCTGAAAGTTTATGCGCTAACTTACCTTTTATAGATTTAGTATCTGCAAAGTATTCAATAACATCTGATAAATTATTTAATGCTTCTTCACCATTTTCATTTAAATATTTTTGAATAGCTTCATTATCATAGCCATATTTGTTTATAATTTTATGTAAACCACTTGATAACTTTCTATTAACTTTACCTATAGTGCTATTGTATAAAGGTCTAATTACTTTATCTTCTATTATATTTCCTCTTAATCTACTCCAAGGTTGTAAATCCCAAGTATCCCTAATATGACTTACTCCATATTTTTGTCCATTATATCCTCTAGTAGTAAATTCTTCAATATTATTTGCTACATTTCCACCAGCACTATTTATAAAATCAACACTTTGGTCTTTAGGTAAAACTTTCAAATTGGATATACCTTTTGCATCAGTATAAGCACCTTTAACAATAGGAGATTCAGTCCAAGTATTAAACTTTTGAGGAAGACCTAAATATTTTCTCCAAGCATCAAACCTAGCTTCTAAAGCATGTGGACCAAACATATTTTTTGTGATACCTACATTATAAGTATTTAAATCTTGAGCAGATTTATCATTAAACCAAGAAGGATTATCAATATCTGCTTCTGCACCACTTAAAGCCGATTTAAACGCTTCTTTTATTCTAGGAATAGGTTTATCATATCCTATTGGAGATATATTTTCAAATATATGTTTACGTAAATTACTAGGTCTAAGTCTATATAGACCAACACCTGTTTTACCTAAACCATATCCTAAGCCTATATCACCAATAGTATTAATACCTAAACTTAGATAAGGGTGTTCTTTAGCCCATTTTGTATTAACAAAACCTCCAGTATCTTGCATCATATAATGCTTAATAAAATCACTAGCATTTTTACTATTACGAATAGAACCAACAATATTACTAGGATTAGCATTAAGAATAGGAGCACCAGCAGCTGTAGCAAAATTTACAGCACCCATTGGGTCAAAGTAAGAACTAGTATCTTTTTTACCAGCTTCTTTCCAATGATTTGCTTTACCTGTAATAACTACATCTTCACCATTTGTAGCAGAAGTATTATAATTTTTACCAGTTAAAGTGTCTGTAAATGTTCCATCTTCATTTATATGAATACGTTTGTAAGGAACTTCTGTACCATGCTTAGCCTTACCTCCACCATCACTAAGATGATTTCTTCTTTTAAACTGTTGCTGAGCATTAAATACTTTATCTTTACTAGCTCCACTCATTACTGCTTGAGCAGGACTAACTCCTCCTAATATAGGTTGAGCACTAAAGATTCTTAGAGCACCATTCTTCTTTTGAGCAACTTCACCACCTTCAGCTTCAATTTCATTTCCACCAACATTAATACCAATACCAGTTTGACCAGTCTCATTGGTTTGTTCGTGAGAACCCCCCCGTAAAAGATATGTATCATTTCCAATCTTAGTGGCATTACCTCCATCAGTAATATAAATTCTATTACTTCCTAAACGTTTATTACCACCAAGACGATACTTTAAATTATAATCATCTTCATCATTATAACTTCTTGTAGCAGTTGCATAACTATTCAACGTACTAGCAAGATTACTATTATTAGCTAACTCAAGTTGAGTTCGAGCAGCTTCTTTCTGAGCTTCAATTTGTCTTCTGATAGCTCTAGCTTGAGACTTAGAACTAATAGCACTACCAATTAAATTCATAGCACCACCAACTAAAGCACCCCAAAATGCTTTAGGTCGTTCACCTCTTAATCTATTACATTTCTTTGTCATAATTAATATTGTTGAGTATTAAATGTTATATTTTCAAGTTTAAATCTATGAGTAGCATCATCATTATTAAATATAAATCTAGCAACAATATACTTTCCATAAATTAAACTTCTATTATCGGACTTATATAATGGAGATTTCTTTAAATCTTCTTCAGTAATAGTATGAACTTCGTTTTGTTTAGTACTTGGATTATAATAAATATAATTACAAGCTCTTGCAAGTTCATCTTTACTTAATTCATTATTATCTCCATTAAAACCATTTCTAAAGTAATTAAAGTTCCAACTACCTTTATCAAACTTAGCAAACTTATAATCATCATAATGATTAAAAGAATCTTTATTATTTTCATCAGTATCATTAGAACCATCACTAAGTTTAAGATTTATAGCTTGAGTTTCATCTGTGTAAACATCAAGATAATAACCAGCATATCTACGTCTTAAACCATCTTCAGCTACATTATAAATATTTTTAGCATCTAAAGAATATCTATTATCAAAATAATTAAGAATATAATTAATTGATTCTAGAGACTTAGAATTATTATAATCGTTATTATAAATAACATCAAGATAACTACAGATATTACTGGGAGATTCCAAACTTGGTTTTTTATAATCAAAATAAAAAGGATTTCCTTCTCCTCTAACATTGTATACAAATCTTACAGAATCTGAATATGTAGGATTTCTTTTTTTATCCTTATAAATAAATACATTTCTAAAGTAAGCAATACAATTTTTACCAATAGATAAATTAGTATTTTCCGTTAATTTTGCTTCTGTATTATTTATATTAGGAATACTTCCATCTATAGTATATATAGTATATAATGTACCATCGCCGTCAGGTTTATTTATATTTGGAAATTCAACAGAATTTAAATTAATAATTTCAGGAAATCTTGTATTAATATAAACTCCTGTTTTTACAATCTCACCATTAGGTCTTCTGTTAGCAGTCCATGTTATATCAGGAATAATCATTTTAACTTCAGGCAGTTTATATACAAAATTAAGAATTACATTTTCTGATTTATCAGTATCATATTCAGTATTATAAACAAAGCAAGTAATCTTAGTACTATAATTTAATTCTACATTTAATTTACAATCTGTAAAATTAGCATAATCAAAGTCTATATACTTATTGTTATAAATTACTCGAACTTTAATTTTACTAGTATCTGTAACTCCATATCTAGAACCATCATTAGTAAAATCATGAATACTTATTTCATAATGGTTATTATCTACTTGAGTTAATACAGGATTTGGATAAACATAAGGAACTCTATGTTCAGGTTCACTTGTACTATGGTCAACAGTATAACTTTTAGTAGTAACTAAATCTCCACATTTGTATCTATAATTAATAACATGTTTCTTATTGTCGTCATTTGCTATAGTTTGTATAGAGTTTGTTTCATATTTAGTACTACTATCAGTTACATCTTCATCAATAGCAAATCTTACTCCACCGAAATTACCAATATTAATAAAAGAAAAAGTATCAGTTAATATCTTTTCTGGAATAGTTTCTCTATGAGTAAAGTTAATATCTATTTTATCTAAATCCGCTTGAACCGGAAAAGTATTACTTTTACTAGCAGTTCTAACAACTCCATTTTTTGTACCAGTAATTTTAATATTATGTGTAGACCCAGGAACTCTAGAACTCAACGGAACAGTTGTAGTTATATAGGTTCTACCAAGCGGCATTGATGCTTCAACATCACCTTTTGCAACTGGAATATTATCACGTTCTATTGTAATATTAACTTTTCCAGCTCCAGACATAGGGTCTCCGTCTATATAATAAGTTAAACGGATATTGCCATTTTCTTCATAATAGATATTAGAAATACCTACACCAGTTAATCTTTGTAAACCCATATCTATTTAGTATATATTGTTGGATATAAAACATTATTAACGCTAGCAAGATTTTTGTAATCAGTTTCAGATTCATCAAACTCATATAGTCTAGCTCTATCAACTTTTTCATTAAAGAAATAACTATTATTATAAGTTCTATAATTAGCAGTAAAAGCATAATCATGGAGACTTATATAATCATTAAGATTAAAGTTATAACTTAACGTTATATAGTATTGGTTTTTATGAGGATTTCCATCAATCGTTTGATTAAGCCAAATACAAAT
>OGLV01000048.1_pt1 | contig 56787 bp, 61 predicted proteins | sample 1572851 | NCBI WGS metagenome assembly OGLV01 (sample SAMEA2582005, study PRJEB24529) | metagenome | biome: Human gut stool | place: China | collected 2011
AGATCTTCCTCGGCACGGTGGGCACGCTGCATAAGACGGTGACGGAAAACGGCATGAAAAAGACGGCGTTGATCGTGGTGGGCGGCTGCCTTGGCGACGAATATCTGCGCTCGCTGCTCTACCACCCCGACTTTACGACGGAATACCGCAAGGGGAAGGCATGAAGATCGCAATTTTTGCCTACAGCCACGGCGGCTGCGCGGCAGCGCGGCGCGTTCGCGCGGTGCTGGCGGAGGCGGAAACCGTCTGCTACGCGGTACCGCGATTGGAAGAAGCGGGCTTCCTGCCGCTTGCGAAGGACATCTACCGCGAGCGCTTTTCGTCGATGGATGCGCTCATCTTCATCGGCGCGTGCGGTATCGCCGTGCGTGAGATCGCGCCGTATCTTGTGAGCAAAAAGACCGATCCCGCGGTGCTCTGCATCGACGAGAAGATGCAGTTTGTCATTCCGCTGCTCTCCGGCCATATCGGCGGCGCGAATGATTTGGCGCGCCGACTGGCAGGCGCGCTCGGCGCATCGGCGGTCATCACGACGGCAACGGACGTGAACGGTAAATTTGCCGTCGATGCCTGGGCAGCAAAAAATGAATGCGCCATTTCGAGTATGCTGCTTGCAAAAAAGGTCGCAGCGGAAATTCTGGAGCGCGATGTACCGCTTGTGAGCGATTTTCCGATCAAGGGTGCATTGCCCGGCGGAATTGTGGAAAAAACGCAGGGCGCGCTGGGAATTGTGATCGGATACTGCACGAAAGAACCGTTTGCCGAAACGCTGCGCCTCACGCCGAGAGTATTGCGTGTCGGCATCGGCTGCCGCAGGGGAACTGCACAGGAAACCATTGAAGCCGCCGTTGCGGCGGTGCTTTCCGCGCATCAGCTGGATCCAAGCGCGGTCAAGGGCGTCTATTCCATTGACTTAAAGCAGCAGGAGGCGGGGCTGCTTGCCGCCTGCGCGAAGCACAACTGGCCGACGGTATTTTACACGGCAGAGGAATTGCGCAGCGTACCGGGCGAATTTACGGATTCCCCCTTCGTGCAGGAGATGACGGGTGTCGGCAACGTCTGCGAGCGCGCAGCGATGCGCGGCGCGGAGAAATTATTGGTGAAAAAAACCGCGGTGGACGGCGTGACCGTCGCCGTGGCGGCGGAGCATTGGGAGGTTTCCTTTGGGTAAAGTGATCGTGGTGGGCATCGGCCCGGGAAGCTATGAGGATATGACGATCCGCGCCGACCGCGCGCTGCGCGGATGCGACGCCATCGTTGGCTACGGAGTTTATGTTGACCTTGTGAAGGAGCGCTATCCGGACAAGGCGTTTTATGAAACGCCCATGACGCAGGAGGCAAAGCGCTGCGCGCTTGCGCTCGAACTTGCGCGCTCGGGCAAGACCGCGGCCATGGTCTGCTCGGGTGACAGCGGCATTTACGGCATGGCGGCGCTTGTTTACGAGCTGCGCGGCGAGAGCAGAGAACCGGAGATCGAGGTCGTCCCAGGCCTGACGGCGGCGTGCAGCGCCGCGGCGCTTTTGGGCGCGCCGCTGACGCACGACTTTGCCGTCATCAGCCTGAGCGACCGCCTGACGCCGTGGGAGACCATCGAAAAGCGCCTGACGCACGCGGCAAAGGCCGACCTGACCATCGCCCTTTACAATCCCGCGAGCCGCTCCCGTCCCGAGCATCTGAAGCGCGCGTGCGATATTCTGCTGCGCTTTCTGCCTGAGAATCGACTCTGCGGCATCGCGCGCAACATCGGCCGCGCGGGGGAAAGCTGGCGCACCCTGACGCTCGGGGAGCTCAGAGAGGCAGAGGTCGATATGTTCTGCACGGTGATCGTCGGCAACGTATCAACGAAGGAAATTGCGGGGCGGCTCATCACGCCGCGAGGGTACAAAAATGTGTAAGATCTGCATTTTCGCAGGTACGACGGAGGCGCGCCGACTCGTGGAGCTTTTGAGCACCCAGCCGGTCTCCGTCACGGCCTGCGTAGCAACGGAATACGGTGAAACGCTCCTGCCCGAAGGGGGCAACGTGACGGTGCGCTCGGGGCGTATCCCGGTGGACGGGATCATTCAAATGCTTTCCGACACGAAATTTGATTTGGTGATCGACGCGACGCACCCCTACGCGGTATCGATCACCGAGAGCGTTGCGCGCGCCTGCGCGGAGACAGGGACAGAATATCTGCGCCTTCTGCGCGAGGAGTCTGACAAGGTATCTGACTTTACTTGCGTGTTGAATGCGGAAGCAGCAGCGCTGTTCCTGTCGAAGACGGACGGAAATATCCTGCTGACGACCGGCAGCAAGGATCTGAAAACGTATAGCAAGGTAAAAGACTTTGCAGATAGAGCCTATGCGCGCGTGCTGCCGCTGGACGCGTCGCTCGCGCTCTGTCGCGAGGCGGGCGTGCAGCCGTCGCACATTTTAGCGATGCAGGGGCCGTTTTCCGAGGAGATGGACACGGCCATGCTGCGCGCCGTGTCGGCTAAGTGGCTCGTGACGAAGGACGGCGGCGAGGCGGGCGGCTTTGCCGCCAAGGTCGCTGCGGCGCGAAAGGCCGGGGCAAATGTGCTCGTGATCGGACGGCCAAAGCAGCGGAAGGGGAAGTCCTTTTCGCAGGTGTTGGACAGCTTGGAGTGCCGCTTTGGTTTCCGATTCGCGCAGAGTGTGAAGATCGTCGGTATCGGGCCGGGCAGCAGGGATGCGATGACGCAGGAGGCGCGCCGCGCGATCGAAGAGGCGGACTGCCTCATCGGCGCGAGACGCATGCTGGATGCCGCCGCGCGCGGCGGGCAGAAGACTTATGCCGCCATCGTACCACAGGAGATCGCGGACTTCATTCACGCGCACTGCGAATACCGGCAAAGTGCGGTCGTGATGTCGGGCGACACGGGCTTTTTCAGCGGCACGAGGAAGCTGCTGCCGCTGCTTTCTGACTGCGAGGTCAGCGTGCTGCCGGGCCTGAGCTCGCTTTCCTACCTCTGTGCAAAGCTGCAAACGTCCTATGAGGACGTTCATGTCGTCAGCCTGCATGGCCGCGCGCACGACATCTCGGCAGACGTGCGCGCGCACGCGCGCGTTTTCGCGCTCGTCGGCGGCGAGAATGGCGTGAACGGCCTGTGCCGAACGCTGGCGGAAAACGGCCTCGGCACCGTGACGGTGAGCGTCGGCGAACAGCTGAGCTACGAGGATGAGACCATTACCACCGGCACGGCGGAGGAGCTGCAACGTAAGGCCTTTGCGCCCTTGAGCGCCGTGCTGATCGAAAACGTCCATCCCGATGCCATCGTGACGCACGGACTGCCGGACGAGGCGTTTTTGCGCGGCGCGGGCGAGGGCGGCGTTGTGCCGATGACCAAGAGCGAGGTGCGCGCCGTCGCGCTCTCGAAGCTCCGCCTGACCGAGCGCGCCGTCTGCTATGATATCGGCGCGGGAACGGGTTCGGTCGCCATCGAGATGGCGCTTCAGGCGAAGCACGGTCATGTCTACGCCGTTGAGCGCAGAGACGACGCGGTCGAGCTGTTGAAAAAGAATCAAGCGGCGTTCCATGTGGAGAACCTGACGGTCGTTTCCGGCACTGCGCCGGAGGCGTGCCGCAATCTGCCTGCACCGACGCACGTCTTTATTGGCGGCAGCGCGGGCAACCTGCGTGATATTCTGTCGATGCTGCTTGCCAAAAATCCGCACGTCCGCATCGTGGCGACGGCCGTCTCGCTTGAGAGTATCGCCGAGCTGACGGTGTGCATGAAGGATTTTGACTTTACCGAGGCGGAGGCCGTCTCCGTCCAGATCGCCCGCGGCAAAAAGGCGGGATCGTACCACCTGATGGCGGGGCAGAACCCCGTGTATGTGTTTACGATGCAGTCGGAGGAGAAGCTATGATTGGGCCAATTTTGCCGCTTCTCATCGGCTTTGGCATCGACTGCGTTCTGGGCGATCCGCACAGTCTGCCGCATCCGGTCGTGCTGATCGGGAAGACGATCAGCGCGCTGGAGTGCGTCCTGCGGAGAATATTCGCCAAAACGCCGCGCGGTGAGCGCGCGGCGGGCGCAGTGCTGTGGTTGATCGTCGCATTTTTTGCGACGGCGGTGCCCGCGCTGCTTCTGTGTTTGTGCGGCAGGGTGAGTCCGTGGCTGCGCCTCGCGGTCGAGAGCGTCATGTGCTGGCAGATCTTGGCGGCAAAGTCGCTGCGGGATGAGAGCATGAAGGTCTACCGGGAACTCGAACACGGCAGCATCGAATCTTCGCGCCGCGCCGTTTCGATGATCGTGGGACGCGACACGGCGGCGCTCGACGATGCGGGTGTGACGCGCGCCGCGGTCGAGACCGTGGCGGAGAACACGTCAGACGGCGTGGTCGCGCCGCTGCTGTACCTTGCCATCGGCGGCGCGCCGCTGGGCTTTTTCTACAAGGCTGTGAATACGATGGACTCGATGCTCGGCTACGTCGAGCCGCCGTATAAGGACATCGGCCTTGTGCCTGCGAAGGCGGATGATATTGCGAACTATCTGCCTGCGCGCATCTCTGCATTGCTGATGCTCGCGGCGGGCGGACTTCTGCGCATGGACGTGAAAAACGGCTGGAAGATATTCCGCCGCGACCGCTACAAGCACGCGAGCCCGAACTCCGCGCAGACGGAGTCGGTCTGCGCGGGACTTTTGGATGTGCGCCTCGCGGGCGACGCGTGGTATCACGGCGTGCTGCACAAAAAGGAGTACATCGGCGACGCACTGCGGCAGATCGAGCATGAGGATATCCCGCGCGCCTGCCGGCTGATGTACGGCACGACGCTTCTGGCGCTGCTGCTCGGCTGTGCGGTCCGGCTGCTGATTTTTTCGCTGTGAGGGAAGAGAATGCTTTATCAAACGGAAAACCGCCACGGCGGAGATATCTACGGCGGCATTGCGCTCGACTTTTCGGCGAATGTGAGCCCGCTCGGCACGCCGAGAAGCGTGACCGACGCGATCGAACGCGCGCTGCCCGAGCTCTACCGCTACCCAGACCCCTACTGCCGGACACTCGTACAGACGATCTCGGAATATGAGGGGGTGCCGAAGAATTTTGTCCTCTGCGGCAATGGCGCGTCCGAGCTGATCTATGCCTATTGCGGGGCCGTGCGGCCCAAGCGCGCGATGGAGCTCGCACCGACGTTTTCGGAGTATTCGCTCGCCTTGCGGCGGACAGGCTGCGAGGTCGTGCGCTATGCCCTTGACCAAAATGAGAATTTTGACTTGCGGAAGGACTTTTTGCCGTTTCTTGCGCACGAAAAGATCGACGCGCTGTTCCTCTGCAACCCGAACAACCCGACGGGACGGCTCATTGCGGACGATTTGCTGGAAGAAATTCTGCGCATCTGCCGCGAGAAAAATATCGCGCTTTTTGTCGACGAGTGCTTTTTGAGCCTGTCGGACGGCGGCGTTGATCTGACGCCGTCCCTATCTGACTTCCCGCAGCTTTTTCTCCTCAAGGCCTTTACGAAGAGCTTTGGCATGGCGGGGCTGCGGCTGGGATATGGCCTGAGCGCGGACGAGGCATTGCTGCGGAAGATGTCGGCGGCGGTGCCGCCGTGGAACGTCTCGACGCTTGCACAGGCGGCGGGCGTCGCCGCGCTGGGCGATGCGGAGTTTTTAGAGAGAAACCGCGCGATTATCCGCGCGGAGCGCCCGTGGCTCGAGAAAAAACTGAGGAAATTCGGCTTTTGGGTGTGCCCATCGCAGGTGAATTACATCTTATTCCGTGGCGATGTGGGCTTGACGGAACAGCTGCGAGCGCGCGGCGTCGCGATCCGCGACTGCGCAAATTTCGAGGGCCTGACATCCGGCTGGTATCGCGTCGCGGTCCGGCAGTACGAGGAAAACGAACAGCTTATCGCGGCAATCAGAAGCGTGGGAAAGGAGTGAGCGCATGGCAAAAACTATCATGATCCAGGGGACGATGTCCAACGCGGGCAAGAGTCTGCTGGCCGCGGGGCTCTGCCGCGTTTTGAAGCAGGACGGCTATCGCGTTGCCCCGTTCAAGAGCCAGAATATGGCGCTCAACTCGTTCATCACGAAAGATGGCGGCGAGATGGGGCGCGCGCAGGTGGTGCAGGCTGAGGCCGCGGGCATCGAGCCGGATGTGCGCATGAATCCGATTTTACTGAAGCCGACGACGGACATCGGCAGTCAGGTCATCGTGAACGGACGCGTACAGGGCAATCTGCCCGCGATGGAATACTATCGCAGAAAGCGCGACTTTATCCCCGCGGTGATGGAGGCCTATGAGAGCTTGGCACGCGAGTACGACATCATCGTCATCGAGGGCGCGGGCAGCCCCGCGGAAATCAATTTGCAGGAAAACGACATCGTCAACATGGGTCTTGCCCGCATGGTGGATGCGCCGGTGCTGCTGGTGGGCGACATCGACCGCGGCGGCGTGTTCGCCCAGCTCTACGGCACGGTCGCGCTGCAAAGTGAAGAGGACAGAAGGCGCATCAAGGGCGTTGTTGTCAACAAATTCCGCGGTGACCGCGCCATTCTGGAACCGGGGCTCAAAACGCTTGAGCAGCTCTGCGGCGTTCCCGTGGCGGGCGTTGTGCCATACCTCCATGTCGACATCGACGACGAGGATAGCTTGAGCGAACGCTTCGGGCGGGATAAGGAGCCGCGGCTCATCGACATTGCGGTCATCCGCCTGCCGCGCATTTCGAACTTTACGGATTTTTCGCCGTTTGAGCGCTACGAGAATGTCTCGCTCCGCTATGTGGAGCGGGCGCGGGACCTGCGCGCGCCGGATATGATCGTGATTCCCGGCACGAAGAGTACGATCGCCGACCTCCAATGGCTCCGCCAGAGCGGGCTGGAGGCGTCGATCCAAAAGGCCGCGAGCGGCGGCACGCTGGTTTTCGGCGTCTGCGGCGGCTATCAGATGCTGGGGCGGCACATTTCCGACCCCGAACAGGTCGAGGCCGCGGGCGTGACGGAGATCGACGGAATGGGCCTTCTGCCGCTCGAAACAGTATTTCAGGGCGAAAAGGTGCAGACGCAGACGCGAGGCGTTTTCTCCGGCGTCGCGGGACTGCTCTCTGAGCTGAACGGCAAGCGCTACGCGGGCTACGAGATCCACATGGGCCGCAGCGAAGAAGCGCGCGGCGCGCTCATCAGCGTGGGCAATGTCTACGGCAGCTATGTCCACGGTATTTTCGATGAACAAGAGGTCGCCGACACGATCTTAAAAGCGCTGTGCACGAAAAAGGGTGTTTCCTTTGAATCGCTCGGCAGCTTTGACGCGAAAGCCTACAAGGAGCGGCAGTATGATCTGCTGGCAAACGCGGTGCGCGCGGGGCTCGATATGCCGCTCATCTACCGCATTTTGAATCGGGAGGTGTGAGCATGCAGGGACTGATTCACCTGTACTGCGGCGATGGCAAAGGCAAGACGACCGCGGCGGTCGGACTGAGCGTCCGCGCGGCGGGCGCTGGAAAGCGCGTGCTGTTTGCGCAGTTTTTGAAGGACGGCAGCTCGTCGGAACTGAACGTCCTGCGCGCGCTGCAAAATGTCGAGGTTGCGTGCTGCACGCAGAATTTCGGTTTTTTCAAGGCGATGGACGGGCAGACGAAAGCGGCGGCGCGGCAGGCCTACTCCGCGCTGCTGGGAGACGTGATGCGAAAGAGCGTGGAGGGCGTTGATCTGCTCGTGCTCGACGAGGCGGTCGCCGCCTGCAACCACGGCTTGATCGAAGAGGCAACGCTGATCGACTTTCTGCGCGGCAGACCAAAAGCGCTTGAAGTCGTGCTGACGGGGCGAGATCCGTCGCAGCATTTGCTGGACGCCGCCGACTATGTGACGGAGATGCGCAAGCGCAAGCACCCGTTTGAACGGGGGATCGCGGCGCGGCGCGGCGTCGAATTTTAAGGAGGGGAGAGCCATGCAGAAGGAATTAGACGCGCTTGTGCGCGAAGTTTTGCCGCTTGATCGCAGCGCGATGACGGCGGCGGAAGAGTATCAGGCGCGGCTTGCCAAGCCCCCCGGCAGCCTCGGGCGGCTCGAAGAGATCTCCATCCAGCTTGCGGGGATCACAGGGCGGGTGCACAATGCGCTCAATAAAAAGCAGTTGCTTGTCTTCGCTGCGGACAACGGCGTGGTGGCCGAGGGCGTTTCCAGCGCGCCGCAGTCCGTGACGAAGCAGCAGACCATCAACCTGATGCGGGGCAAGACGGGAGCGGCGGTGCTGGCAAAGCACTTTGGCTGCGGCTTGACCGTGTGCGATGTCGGCGTGAATGCCGATATTTGCGAGAGCGCCGTTTTGAACTGCAAGATCGCCTACGGCACGCAAAATATCTGCACCGGCCCCGCGATGACGCGGGAGCAAACCTTACAGGCCATCCTGACCGGCGCAGAGATCGCGAGGACGGTCGACGCGGACGTGATCGGTGTCGGCGAAATGGGCATCGGCAACACGACGACCTCTTCGGCGGTGCTGGCCGTGCTGCTGGGAGCGGACGTCGAGGCCGTGACGGGCCGCGGCGGCGGTATCACGGAGGAGAGCTTTCGCAAAAAGAAAGCGGTCATCCGCACCGCCATTGAGGTAAATCGGCCGGACAGGGACGACGTTGTCGGCGTACTTTCCAAGGTCGGCGGCTTTGACCTCGCGGCGATGTGCGGCGCGTTTTTGGGCGCGGCGGCGGCACGCCGGCCGGCGGTCATCGACGGCCTCATTTCCGCCGCGGCGGCGCTGTGCGCCGTCAGGCTGTGCCCGAATGTGCGCGGCTACCTGGTGCCGAGCCACGCCTCGTTTGAGATCGGCTACCGCCTCGCGATGGAGGCGATGGACCTGCGCCCGCTGTTTGACCTCGGCATGCGATTGGGCGAGGGGAGCGGCTGTCCGCTCGCCTTTCAGGTGCTCGACGCTGCGTGCGCTGTCATCAACGACATGGCGACCTTTGACGAGGCGGGTATCAACGACGACTATCTGGACGAAATTCGCCGGGGCGACCAGTTCACGCCCTGAGAGAAGGGAACGCGCATGGGAACGCTGATCATGATCTCCGGTGCAAACGGCAGCGGCAAGAGCCGTTATGCCGAGCGCATCGTCGCGCGCACGACAGGCGAGCGCTATTACATCGCCACGATGCGCCCCTGCTCGGAGGAAAATTTGCAGCGCATCGAAAAGCACCGCGAGCAGCGAAAGGACCTGCAATTTGCGACGCTCGAATGCCCATATCAGGTCGGCGCGGCGGCGGTCGAAAGGGACGGCGTCGTGCTGCTTGAGGATGTGTCAAATCTGCTGGCAAACGCGATGTTCGAGCGCGGCGGGGATGAAGCAAGCGTGTACGCGGACATCGAAGCGCTGTGCTCGCGCTGCCGTCTGCTCGTCGCCGTGACGATCACAGGCCTGCGCGCCGACGGCTACGACGGCGAGACGGCGGCTTACATCCGCGCGCTGAACGGCCTGAATCAAAGACTGTACGACCGCGCCGCGGCGGCGGTCGCAATGAAAGACGGCGCGCCGTTTGCCGAAAAGGGAGACCTCGATGAGATTATTTGAATCGTTTTTGATCGCGCTGTCGACGTACAGCGCGGTGCCCGTTCCGCAGCTTGATTGGAACGAAAAAAATATGCGCTACGCGATCTGCTTTTTCCCCGCGGTGGGCGTCCTCTGCGGCGCGGCGCTCTGGTTGTGGGCTGTACTTGCGCAGGCGACGGGCATGAGCGGCGTGCTGTTCGCGGCAATCGCGGCGTGCCTGCCGATTTTAGTGACAGGCGGCATCCACATGGACGGTTATCTCGACACGGTGGACGCACTTTCGTCGCACCAGACGCGCGAGAAAAAGCTCGCGATTATGAAGGATGCCAACTGCGGCGCGTTCGCGGTCATTTACGGCGGCGTGTACCTGCTCGCCTACGCGGGCTTTGCCTACGAGGTGTTCGCCGCGGGGCATATTTTGCTGATTTGCCCGCTGTTCGTGCTCTCTCGCGCGCTGTCGGGCCTGTGCGCGGTGAATCTGCCGAATGCGCGAAAGTCCGGCATGCTCTGCGCCTTCACAAGCGGCGTCCAGCGCCGCACGGCGACAGCCGCGCTCGCGCTCGCCGGCCTTACCGCAGTTGCGACGATGGTTTGGATGTCTCCCGCAGTCGGCGGAATGGCGGCGGCGTTTGCGGTGCTTTCCGCGCTCAAGTATCGCAGATTTGCGCTGGCACAGTTTGGCGGCGTGACAGGGGATACGTCGGGCTTCTTTTTGCAGCTCTGTGAGCTCTGCGGCCTGATCGGCATTTGGATCGGAGGGCTGCTGTGATCGAGCTTCTTTTCATCCGCCACGGCGCGACGGCGGGGAATCTCCGCCGCCGCTACATCGGCCGCACGGACGAGCCGCTGTGCGAGGCGGGCGTCGCGCAGGTCGAGACACTGCGAAAACAGGGACGTTCGGTCGACAAATTGTTCGTCAGCCCGCTGCTGCGCACGCGGCAGACGGCGGAACTGCTGTTCCCGCAGATGCCCTATACCATCGTGGACGGCCTTGCCGAGACGGACTTTGGCCGCTTTGAGGGGAAGTCCGCCGACGAGCTCTCGGGCGACCCCGCCTATCAGGCGTGGGTCGATGCGATGTGCCTGACGCCCATCCCCGAGGGCGAGAGCGTGGCGGATTTCAAAATACGCTGCTGCGAGGCGTTTACGGAGACGATCCGAACCGTGCCGGACGGCTCTCGCGTGGGCTTCGTCGTCCACGGCGGCGTCATCATGGCGATCATGGAGGCCTATGCGCGTCCGAAGAAGGACTTTTACGCCTGCCACATCGGAAACGGCGAATGCCTGCAAGGCGTGTATGACGGAGAAACAATTCAGATCAAATAGTGAACACCGCCCGCATTCCGGATATCTTTCCGGAACGCGGACGGTATCTTTATATGGTATCGGTGTGGTTACACCGTCGGCGCGGCGTAGGCCACGTCGTACTCGCTCCACTGGATGCGGATGGAGCAGCGTGCGCCGCCCGCGGAAAGGAACGAATTGATCTCACACATCGACCAGAGCTTCGTGATGGGATCCCGCTGGCGGATGCGCATGTTGTGCGTCTCCTGCGAGTTTGTGTACACGGTGCCGTCGATCGCAATGCTTGCGGAAATGCTGCTGCCGTTGAACGTCAGTGTCTCGATCGTGCTGCCGTCGTAGATGGTCGTTCTGCGCAGGTCGACCAAAACGGGCGCGGCGGTGTTCTTCGGCGCGATGCTGATGCGCAGCGCGCTGGCCGACGCGCGCTGATAGGTCAAAATCAGGTCCTTGAGCGGAATATTCAGCGTGCTGTCTGCCGCGGAGAGGTCGACATGGTACTCGGTGAACGGCGCGAATGTATTAGGCGTCGTCAACTCCTGCTCGCTGGTTTGGAAGTGCAGCTTGTAGTTCAGTGGGGTGTCCTCCGCGACGGTGATGACCGGCGTTTCGCCGGTGTCGCCTTTCTCGCCTTGGATGCCCTGTTCTCCTCGAGGTCCCTCGGGACCCGTAGAGCCATTGATATATGCACAACCAGAAAATGCCGCAACCATGCGGCTTTTAGCAATTCTAAAATAATTTAACATCCTCTATGATTACACCTAAAACGCCGTAGCAAGGTTGGACAAGCCTTGATATGGCGTTTTTTAGGTAGAAGCAAGCTCACGCCTTAGTTATCAGCGATTATTGAGAATCAAAATCTGCTGTGGACGAAACGTGACGATGCACAAGTTAGTTTGCCCATAGAGATCAATACGAAAGGCAAAAGGTATCTTAGTTGAGTGCCATTTTATATATCAGGGAAGTGATAAAAGACATGAGGCTACCGCTAAATTTGCCCTATTACTACGGACACACTGGTGAACAATACGCTTTTTTCAGTATCCCCAAATTGTTAATTACCGACAGTCATTTTGATGGTATTTCTTCTGATGCGAAGCTGTTATATGGGCTTCTGATGGATCGTATGGAATTATCCTACCGAAACGGCTGGATCGACGAGCAGAATAAAAAACAAAAGCCCCTTCGTCAAGCAGACGGAGGGGCTTTTATGGTATTTTGCAACAAAAAGACATCTTTCCGCCAAATCGTTAAAAAAATGACGGATTGACACAATTTTAACACAGAATTGACCAAATCAATAAAATAATTGGTTCTTTTTGTCAGAAATGCCAGAAATAAGATTGAACCTTGACTTTAGTAGTTTTGATAGATATAATGACCTCAATCTTTATCAGACATAGGACAAATGACAAAGACTTAACGATCGCTGGAGGTAACTGTGTATGAAACATGGGAGACTAATCATAGCTGCGCTGGTAGGGGCCATGCTGATCACAAGCCTGGCCGGCTGTGGCAGTAAAGGAACAAACGATGGGGAGAGCGGCGAATATCAAAAGATCAACCTCTCCATGGCAGTCAACGGAACGGATACGCAGATCGACTCGCTGGTAGCGCGTCACTTTGCCGACCTTGTGTCTGAGCGCTCGGGCGGGAACATCGTGATCGACGTGTTCTCAAACGATACACTGGCGGGTGGCAACAGCACCAAGGGTGTTGAGTACATCGCCGTGGGCGGCTCGGATCTGGGTGCTTACGCAACGTGCGTGCTCGCAAATCTGGAGCCGAAGCTCTCGGTCGCGACGCTGCCGTGGTCGTTTACGTCCTATCAGCAGGCGCGCGAGGTCATCGATACCACCGGCGGCGAGTATTACGCTGAGATGCTGGCGAACAAGGGCATCACGTACCTTGGCTCGTTCCACAACGGCTTCCGTCAGCTGACGAACAGCAAGCACGCCGTCACCACGCCGGAGGACCTGAAGGGCCTTAAAATTCGTGTCCCCGGCTCCGCGGTGTACATGGGTGTTTTCAAGGCGCTGGGCGCCAGCCCGACGGCCATGAGCTGGAGCGAGGTCTTCACTGCCATCCAGCAGGGCACCATCGACGGGCAGGAGAACGGCTGCTCGGTGACGAAGTCCGCCAAGATGGATGAGATCCAGAAGTACATGACCATCTGGAACTATAGCTATGAGAACGACCTCTTCGTCGCCAACACAAAGGTCTGGGAGAACCTGGAGGACAACACGAAAGAGCTTCTCCAGCAGTGCGCCACGGAGTCCTGCGAGTGGGGCCGTGACCGCCTTGAGGCGGAAGAGGATGAGCTCATCAAGGGCTTCCAGGAAGAAGGTATGCAGGTCGATATCCTGACCGAGGATCAACTCCAGGCCTTCAAGGAAGCGGTTGCCGGTGTGACGGCTGAGCTGAAGCAGAGCTACGGCGAGGAAGCCTGCGCGGCCTTCGGCATCAATTAAGGAGGGGAAGACATGTTAAGCAAGATCGAAAAATTGGTAGCCTGTGTTTGCGTCTCCATCATGGCAGTGCTGGTCTTCGTCAATGTGATCGCCCGCTATGTATTCGGCAATTCGCTGGCAGTTTCCGATGAGATGTCCACGTATCTGTTCGTTCTGATGAGCTTCATGGGTACGGCCGTCGCCGCCCGCCGCAAGGCGCATCTGGGCCTGTCTATCGTCACCGACCATGTCAGCCCCCGCGCACGCCTGATCATCAGCATGGTCATGTATGCCATTTCCGCGCTGTTCTGCCTCCTGATCGTCATTTTCGGCATCCAGATGGTCATCAGCCAGTATCAGATGGGTCAGGAGACCGCCACGATGCAGTGGCCTGAGTGGATTTACGGCTCGTTTGTCCCCGTCGGCGCAGCGTTCGCCATGATGGCTTTTTTGCAGACCATGGTGCAGATGTATAAGGAATTCAAGGCAGAGGAGGACAAATAAATGGTAGGTATCGTTTTACTGGGTGTTTTTGTATTGCTGCTGGCGCTCGGCGCACCTATCGCGGTCTGCCTCGGTATGTCCAGCGTGAGCGCGATCCTTGTGCAGGGTGCAGGCAAGCCGCTCGAAGCCATCATGAGCGTTCTGCCCCGTCTGTGCTCTTCGGCGAGCAGTAAGTTTGTCCTGCTGGCCATCCCATTTTTCATCCTGTCCGGCAACGTGATGGAGAAGGCCGGTATCTCCGGCCGCCTCATCAATCTGGCGGAAAAGTGCCTCGGTCACATCCGCGGCGGCATGGCGATGGTCTGCGTGGTCGTCTCCTGCTTCTTCGCTGCTATTTCCGGTTCGGGTCCGGCAACGGTCGCGGCTCTGGGCCTCATCATGATCCCGGCGCTCGTCAAGGCCGGCTATCCCGCTTCGTTTTCCTGCGCGCTGATGGCCGCGGGCGGCGCGATCGGCGTCGTCATCCCGCCGTCCATCACCTTCGTTGTGTACGGCTCCATCGCGGACGCCTCCATCACGGATCTGTTCGTCGCCGGTGTCGTACCCGGCCTTCTGATGGGTCTCGGCCTGATCGTGGCCGCCATGCTCATGGGCCGCAGGATGGACCTCAAGGTTCTGCCCAAGGCCAGTGGCAAGGAGCGCCTAGCTGCGTTCAAGGACGCCTTCTGGGGCCTTCTGATGCCCGTCATCATCCTTGGCGGTATCTACGGCAGCGTGTTCACCCCGACGGAAGCCGCTGCGGTCTCCGTGTTCTACGGTCTGATCGTGGGTGTGTTCATCTACCATGAGATCGACTTCAAGAAGATGAAGGACATCCTCGTCGATTCCTGCTCCACTACCGCCACCGTCATGTTCATCACCATGGGCGCAACGCTGTTCGGCTATGTTCTGACCCGCGCAAGACTTGACCTTGCCATCAAGGACTTCATGCTGAACATCACCGGCGGCAGCACCGTCATCTTCTTCATCATCGTCAACATCGTGCTGCTGATCGCGGGCTGCTTCCTCGATTCCACTTCCGCGCTCTACATCTTCACGCCGCTGTTTGCGCCGGTCGCGCTGCAGCTGGGCATTGACCCCATCCACCTCGGCACCGTAATGATCGTGAACCTGGCCATCGGCCTGTTCACCCCGCCTGTCGGTGTCAACCTGTATGTCGCGTGCGGCATTGGCGATATCAAGATCGAAGAGATCACAAAGGGCATCATCCCATGCCTGCTTGCAGAACTTGTGGTGCTCCTCCTCGTCACATATATTCCCAGTCTCTCTTTGATGTTCGTGGGTTGACCTCTCTATGCAAAAAAGCTTCGGACCGCTATGTCCGGAGCTTTTTTGTACAAAACGGCAGAAAAACGTGAGAAAAAATCATAAAAAAGAAAATTTTAAAAAGGACTTGACTTTGTCAGACAAAGCGCTATACTGTAATTGTCATTTGTCCGACATAGTATAAAGAAACCACAGAACCAAACTTATTCATGAGGTGATTTTTGTGAAGGATATTTCCATCAAGGAACTGAAAAACACCGCCACGCAGATGCGCATGAAGGTCATTGACATGATCTACAAGGCGCAGTCCGGTCACCCGGGCGGCTCGCTTTCCGCGGCGGACTTTGTCACTGCCTGCTACTTCAAGTACATGAACATCGACCCGAAGGATCCCCGCTGGCCGGACCGCGACCGCATGGTGCTCTCTAAGGGTCATGTGTGCCCCATCCAGTATGCCTGCCTTGCAAGCGTTGGCTTTTTCCCTGAGTCTGAGCTCGACACCCTGCGCAAGGAGGGCTCGATGCTTCAGGGCCACCCCTCAATGAACCGCTGCCCCGGCATTGATATCTCCACCGGCTCTCTCGGTCAGGGCCTCGCCTGCGCGGTCGGTATGGCCATGGCGGGCAAGATGGACCACAAGGACTACAAGGTCTTCTGCGTCGTCGGCGACGGCGAAGCGCAGGAGGGCGAGATCTGGGAGGCTGCCAACACGGCGCACAAGTACGGCCTCGACAACCTGATCGTCTTTGTCGACTACAACAACCTGCAGCTCGACGGCACCTGCGACGAGATCATGCCCAACGGTGACCTGGGCGAAAAGTTCAAGGCCTTCGGCTGGGAGACGCTCGAGCTCGACGGCCATAGCATGGAAGAGATCGTCGCGTGCATCGACAAGTGCTACGCCTCCAAGAACGGCAAGCCCAAGTGCCTGTATGCCCATACCGTCAAGGGCAAGGGCGTTTCCTTCATGGAAAACCAGTGCGGCTGGCACGGCGTTGCCCCGAATGATGAGCAGTACGCGCAGGCCATGGCTGAGCTCAAGGCCCAGCTGATCGATTAAGCGAGGAGGGAAGAGCAATGAGTGAGAAAAAAATGATCGCCACTCGCGAGGGCTTCGGCAAGGAGATCGTCGCGCTCGGCAAGGAGAATCCCGACATTCTGGTCGTTGATATTGATATCGGCAAGAGCTGCAAGACCGGCGAATTCCGCAAGGAGCTGCCGGACCAGTACATCAACGTCGGCATTGCCGAGCAGAACGGCGCGGGCGTTGCCGCGGGCCTTGCCACCTGCGGCAAGATCCCCTTTGTCGTCACCTATGCCGTGTTCGGTTCCCTCCGTATGTGCGAAATGATCCGCCAGGAGATTTGCTACCCCAACCTGAACGTAAAGATCGCCTGCTCCCACGGCGGCGTGACCCCCGCCAACGACGGCGCTTCCCATCAGGCCATTGAGGATATGGGCGTTCTGCGCACCATCCCCAACATGACCGTCATCATGCCCGCGGACTACAACTCCGCCCGCAAGCTCGTCCGTCAGGCCGCTGAGGTCTACGGCCCCGTGTATCTGCGCTTCACCCGTGACGCCATCCCTCAGATCTACGACGAGGATGTGGAGTTCACCATCGGCAAAGCTCATCAGATCCAAGACGGCAAGGACGTCGTTATCATCGCCAACGGCGATACCGTCCGTCTCGCGATCGAGGCCGCCAAGGTGCTCGAGGGCAAGGGCATTTCCGCCCGCGTGCTCGACATGCACACCATCAAGCCGCTCGACGTGGAGGCTGTGACTGCCGCGATCAACGAGGTCGGCAAGATCATCACGGTCGAGGACCACAACATCCTCAACGGCCTCGGCTCCGCTGTGTGCGAGGTCGCCGCCGAGATGGGCAAGGGCATCGTCAAGAGAGTCGGCATTCAGGACCAGTTTGGCCAGTCCGCGCCCTATGAGCGCCTGCTCGCCATGAACGGCGTGACGGTCGAGAACATCACCGAGATCGCCGAGACGCTCGTCAAGGGCTGAGAAAAACCAGTTAAATAACATTCATCATAGAATTATCTGATACAGGAGGTTATTTACCATGAAAATCGGATTTGTCGGCTGCGGCGCGATCGGCAGCTGCTATGCAAGCTATCTGTCTCGCGAGCATGAGGTCTGCGTGCTGGATACCTATGCTCCGGTCATCGAGTCCATCAAGAAAAACGGCATTCTCGTAGACGAGTGCGTGCCCGGCACGGGCACCGGCGAGACCGTCGTCTTCCATCCCGCCATGGCGACGACCGACCCCAAGGAGATCGGCGTTGTGGATCTTCTGATCGTGTTCGTCCACTATCAGTATCTTGAAGCGGCTGTGCGCAATGCGCTGCCGATGATCGACAAGCACACCATGATCCTCTGCCTGCAGAACGGCCTTGGCAACTACGATGAGATCGCCAAGGTCGTGCCCGAAGAGCAGATCATCATCGGCAACACTGCGTTTGGCTCCACGCCCGTGGCTCCCGGCCATGTCAAGCACACTGGCACCGGCGTGACGAACATGGGTTCCCTGAAGGCCCCCATGGCCAAGGTCGAGGAAATGGCCGAGGGCCTGCGCGCCGCCGGTCTTGAGGTCCAGGTCCACGAGAACGTGATGAATGCCATCTGGCACAAGCTGCTGGCGAACGTCGCCATCAACGGCATGAGCGCCCTGCTCGAGACCAAGAACGGCTTTGTCGACGGCAACCAGTACGCCCACGAGGCGGCCCGCATGCTGGTCGAAGAGGCTATCGTCGTGGCGAACGCCTGCGGCTGCACGCTCGACCATGACGCCGAGTTGGAGCACGCCTATGAGGTCTCTCGCATGACTGATGAGACCATCAGCTCCATGGTGCAGGACGTCACGCATCACCGCGAGACCGAGATCCGTATCATCACCGGCGCTGTCTGCCGCCTCGGCCGTGAGCACGGCATTCCCACGCCCTGCAACGACCTGATGCTCCAGCTCGTGCTGGCCAAGCAGTCCATCTACCTCGGCCGGTAAAAAAAGCCGTGCGGCGCTGTGCCGCGGCAAACGACGCAAAGCGGCTCGCGCAGCCTGCGCCCATATGAATTCCTGCAAAAAACGGCAGCTTGCCGTTGATTCCTTCCTGAATGAGCGGGCGGCGGACTGGTACATCTGCCGCCCGCCGCTTTTATGAAAGACGGTTTTCCTTGACGAAACCTCAGCTTTGTATTATGTTATACATAGGAATCATATTGTCAGGCATAAAAGGAGAAAATTATGAACGATACGCCCGGATATGTGAAAAATTTGAAAAAAGAATCTGTGGTGCAGAGTGTCATCAACTGCCTGACAGACGCCATGCGTAATAAAGAGCTCAAGCCCGGCGACCGCATCCCGCCCGAGCCGGAGCTGGCCGCGTCGATGGGCGTTGCCCGCAGTTCCGTACGTGAGGCCATCAAAATCCTCTCCTATCTCGGCGTGCTGGAGAGCAAGCGTTCAGAGGGGACCTTTGTTTGCAGCGGCTTCCAGGAGAGCATGATCGATCCGATGATCTACGGCATCATCCTGAATCAGGATTCCTTCGACAATCTGATGGAGCTGCGTGAGATGGTCGAGACCGGCATCATGCACCTTGCCAGCCAGAAGTATGACGAGGAGGATGGCCATGCGCTCGAGGCGATGCTCGAACAGATGAAAGAGATCGTCCACAGCGGTGACAACGAGGTCGATCGCTTCTTCGCCGTGGACAACGAGTTCCACGACCTGGTCTCGCAGATGGGCAAAAATCCGCTGGCCGACAAGATCAGCCGCGTCGTGCGCACGCTGACGCACGCCGTCCGCTACGAGACCGTCAGCACGATGATCACGAGCGGCAGAGGCGACGAGCTCGTCGCCGCGCACAGCAAGCTCCTCGAGATCCTCAGAGGACACGAGGGAGAGGACGTGGAGGAGATCGTCCGCGGCACCTACTTCGGCGATATCATCCACGGCGAAGAGAAGTAACTGAAAATGCAAGGCCCGCCGTCGCAGATGCGACGGCGGGCTTTTTTGACGGAAAATCGATAGTCTCGCTGATGGAATTTGTGCGATTTGCGGAAATTTCCCTTTTCTTTTGTTTGAACCTGCGCGATACTGTCATCAAGAAAATGACGGCGGCTCATCCGGCAATGACGAATCGAGAGGAGGGAAGGCGATGTCCCATGAAAACGGTCCCGTACAGTCCGTTGCCAAGGCGCTGCGGCTGCTTGACCTGCTGATGGAGGCGCACCAGCCGCTCACGCAGGCCGCGCTGAGCGAGCAGACCGGCTGGCCGAAGAGTACGATCCACGGCCTTTTGAGCACGATGCGCGAGAGCGCGGTCGTGGACCGGCAGAGCGACGGGCGCTACTGCCTCGGCGTGCGGCTTTTTGAGTACGGCTGCGCCGTGGGCGCAAGCTGGAGCGTTTCAGACCTGGCAAAGCCGCATTTGCAGCATTTGGCAAGCGTGACAGGGCAGTCGGTGTTCCTCTCATTGTTGAATCGGTCAGAGGTCATCACCACGAACAGGTGCAGTCCCGCGCGGGACTGCGCGTCGTGTCGGAGGTCGGGACGCGTCTGCCGCTGCACTGCACCTCGCAGGGCAAGGTGTTTCTATCCGCGATGGCCGACCACGAGGCGAAGCGCGTCCTGTCGCGCCGCACATTGGAGCCCTATACGCCCAAGACCCTCGTCACGTGGGAGGAGCTCTTCCGTGTGATGCAGGCCGCGCGTGAAAACGGCTATGCCGTGGAGGATGGCGAGTACCGCTTCGGCCTGTGCTCGGCCTCCGCGCCCGTGCGCGACAGCTCCGGCGCGGTGCGCTACGCCGTCGGCTTTGTTGGCATGTTCGACAGTGTGCGTTCGCCGGATTTCCAGCGCGATATTGACTTGACCTGCGCCGCGGCGGCGCAGATCTCAACGGCGCTCGGCTATCGGGCGTAAGCAGAGGAATTTTGTGCCGCGGAGGGCGGCAATATCAGAATGGAACAGGGGAGGAGACGCAATGGCAATCAAACGCAAATTCTCGCCCCGCGTGGCGACGGTCTATTGCAGCGGCGGCTGCCGCGCAAAAAAGGATGAGGATGGCGGAAAGATCGTCCAGCGCGGCACGCACGACGAGCTCATCAAGGAGGACGGCATCTACGCCGACTTCGTCGGCGGCAAGAAGGAGACCGACGGCTGGAAGCTGTAAAAAAAGGAAAAGAGCGCGGAGAGGTTTAATTTCTCCGCGCTCTTTTGGTATGAGGAGTCTTACGGCGGCGCACCGGTGCGAAAATGGAGAGAATGTTTCTGCGAAGCTGTGCGTTCGCTGTCTTGACATTTATCATGCACAGCATTACAATAAAACCCATAAAAAGCCGCCTTTCGCGGCATTTTTACGGGTCAGCAGTTAGATATAGTTAACTGATGAAATTCCGACATTTGGTTAGAGTAAGCTAACTGCCTTGGGGAACTACCATCGCGTCGAACGGGGGAGAGGACATGCACATTTTGGAACACGGACAAGGGCAGGAAAAGACGCTGCTGTTTCTGCCCTGCACGGCGGAACCCGTCTGGGCGTTTGAGAAGACGGTCGCGCTGCTTGCGCAGTCGTGGCATGTCTTTCAGGTCGTTTACGATGGGCACGAGCCGTCTTATCCCGGTGACTTTACCTCAGTCGAGCAGACGGTCGATGAGATCACGGACTATCTTCGCGCGCAGGGTGTGACTTGCCTCGACGCGGCCTATGGCTGCTCACTCGGCGGCGCGTGTCTGACGCGCCTTTTAGCACTTGGCAAGATGCCTGTCAAGCGCGCCATCATCGACGGCGGCATCACGCCGTACCAGCTGCCGTATCTCATACGAAAGCTGCTGCTTGCGCGCGACATGCTGTCGTTCAAGCTCGCTGCGAATAACCGCAAGATCTTAGAGGCGACTTTTCCGCCGGAACGATTCACGCTGCCGGGGCACGACCCGAAAAAGGAATACGACGCCATCGAGGCTTACCTGAAGACCTACTCAGACGAGACCATACGCAACATTTTCTGGTCGGGGAACAACTATGTTCTGCCAAAGACGCCCGCAAAGATCGGCACGAAGATCACCTACTGGTACGGCGACGAGGAGAAGAAGGACCGCAGGAGCAATATCCGCTTCATCAAGCACTATTTTCCGCAGGCACGTATCCACGGTATCCCAAAGATGGCGCACGCGGAGCTTGTGATGATCTACCCCGAGGAGTTCTGCCGCTATTTCGATAAATTCATGTGCAGGTAAAGAGGAAAAAACGATGAATCGAAAAGAGAACATCCGCAATGCTTACCGCCTGACGGGCAGCAACAATTTTTACGACGGCATGATCACCTGCTCCACCGTCTCGGGCAAGGCCGTGTGCCGCTTGGTGTGGGATATGGGCAAGGAGGAGTGCGACGAATATCTGAATAAGGCTTTCACTGGTGTGCCGGAGGACTTTGCGGGAAAGCTCCTCGAGGTCCCCGTGGGCACAGGCATTCTGACGATGCCGCTCTATCAAACGCTGCCGCGCGCCGATATTACCTGCCTTGACTATTCACCCGACATGATGGGGCAGGCGAGGGAAAAGGCTGAGCGCATGGCACTCCAAAATGTGCAGTTCCGGCAGGGCGACGTGGGCGCGCTGCCGTATGAGGACAGCAGCTTTGATATCGTGCTGTCGCTCAACGGCTTCCACGCCTTCCCCGATAAGGAGGCGGCGTACCGCGAGACGTTCCGCGTGCTGAAGCCTGGCGGCACATTCTGCGGCTGCTTCTATGTGTCGGGCGAGTGCAGAAGGACGGATCGGCTGATCAAAAAGCTCTACGAGCCGATGAAATTCTTCACCCCGCCGTATGAAACGGTGCAAAGCCTAAAGGCGCGGCTCGAGGAGATGTACGCCGATGTGCGGGTCGGCAATTTAAAGAGCATCGCGTGGTTCGTTTGCAGGAAGGCGGAGCGCGCGGAAAAGATGGAGAAAGGACACCATGAGTGAGAAGATCACGCTCTCCGGCGTGCCGGAGACGATGTTACAGACGGTTTACGCCCGCGCGAAGGAGACGAAGACGCGCGGCGCGATCACCGACAACAAGGCGGTCGAGCTCATCGGCCGGCTCGACTACGATTTTTCGATGGCCGACAAGGACGCGGCGATGCACAGCGGCGTTATAGCGCGCACCATCGTGCTCGATAAGCTTGTGAAGACTTACCTTGCGGGACATGGCGGTGCGGTGGTCGTGAACATCGCCTGCGGGCTCGACACGCGCTGCTACCGCATGAGCGGCTATGCGCACTGGTACAATTTAGACCTGCCCGAGACGATCGCCGTGCGCGAAAAGCTCCTGCCTGAGAGCAGAAAGATCTCGCAGATCGCCATGTCCGCGATGGACGACTGGGGCGGCGAGATCAAGGGGACGAGCACGGACGTCCTCGTCATCATCGAGGGCTTGACGATGTACTTATCGGAGAGCGACGTCAAGCGCATCTTCGACGTCATCGCGGCGCGCTTTGACCGCGCGACGGTGCTTGTCGAGACGATGAACCCGATGGTCGTGAAGCGCTTTAAGGAAAAGTCCATCGAGGTGAGCAAGGCAAAGTTCACCTGGGGCGTCAAGAACGGCGCGGCGCTCGCCGCGCTGCTGCCGGATTTCCACCTTGTCGAAGAGCACAGCCTGTGCGAGGGCATGGCGGAATTTGCACCGGTCTACAAGCTGCTCGGCAAGATTCCGGCGGTCAGCGATATCTCCAACCGCATCGTTGTGCTGGAGAAAAAGTGAGGAGGAATATCCATGATTTGGAGTACGGTTTGGGTAGAAGCGGTCGTTTTTACGGCACTTTTCACGGCGCTGGTGATGATCCCCACAATCAAGCATCCGGAGATCGGCGTGCACAACTATCCGCCTGATATTCAGGAGGAATATTTCAAGACGTACGAGCACGTTCCGGTCGCGCCGCTCAGCGGCCGCACCATCGCGTTCAAGGGCTTTGGCATCGTGCTGTTCACGGTGCTTTTGACGTACGGGGCCATCCTTGCCGGGGCGGACAGCTTTTGGACGGGCGCGGAATTCGCGGCCATCCTCTTTCTGATCGTCGGCGCGTGGGACACGTTTTTCCTCGACTGGGTGCTGTTCGCGCATCTGAAAGTATTCCGCCTGCCGGGGACCGAGCACATGGACAAGGCCTACGCGCAGAAGTGGTTCCACGTGAAGGGGATGCTCTTCCCGGGGTCGCTGTTTCTCGTCATCATCAGCATGCTCACGGGTCTTCTCGTGATGTGGGTCAAGTGAGAAAAAAGGAGAAAATATGTCGTTTTTTGAAAATACCCGCAAGCCCGAGGGCCTTGGCGGGAAGCTGATGCTCGCAATGATGAACGTCGGCCACCGCGCGCTCGCGGACTGGGGCTTGCAGTTTGCGGAGATTGCGAAGAATGCGCACGTGCTGGACTGCGGCTGCGGTGGAGCAGCGAACATCACCACGATGCACAAAAAGTGCCCAAACGGCGAGGTCAAAGGCGTCGACTATTCGCCCGTCAGCGTCGAAAAGGCGAAAAAGGTCAACGAGGACGCCATTTTGAATGGCCGCTGCGTCATTTTGCAGGGGAACGTTGCCGATCTCATCTTCGCGGCGAACCAGTTTGATTTGGTCACCGCATTTGAGACAATTTACTTCTGGCCGGACCTTTTGCAGAGTTTCCGGGAAGTCCACCGAGTGCTCAAACCGGACGGCATGTTTCTCATCTGCAACGAGTGCGGCGGCGACAACGAAAAGGACGAGAAGTGGACAGAGAAGATCGACGGCATGACAATCTATAAAGACGTTCAACTCAAGAACATTTTGGAGCAGACCGGCTTCCGCAATATTCAAATTCACAAGAGCGAAAAGGGTTGGCTCTGCATCACGGCACAAAAGTGAGAAAGCAAGGTCAGGAGCGATGAAGGTCTATGCGTTCGGCGAAGAAAACGCGCCGGTCATTTTGCTGCTGCCGGGCACCTGCTGCCATTGGAAGGGCAACTTCGGCCACGTGATCCCGCTGCTCTCTGACGAGTACCGCGTGCTCTGCGTCAGCTACGACGGCTTTGATGAGACCGAACGGACGGAATTCCCCACGATGCTCGAAGAGACGGCGAAGATCGAGGACTACCTCAAGGCAAACTGCGTCGGGCACATCCGCGCAGCCTACGGCTGCTCGCTCGGCGGCTCGTTTGTTGGCCTTCTGGCCGCAAGGGGGAACATCCGCATGGACTACGGCATCCTCGGCAGCTCGGACTTGGACCAGTCCTCGAAATTCGCGGCAAAATTGCAGACGAATCTTCTGCTGTCGCTGATGTTCCCGATGCTGCGCGACGGCAGGTTCAAGTCGCCGCTTCTGCAAAAGCGCGTGGAAAAGCAGATGCGGCAGATGGGTGATTACGGCGCGGCGTTCCTACGGATACTCGGCGGGGCGCGGCCCTATTTGACGCAGCAAAGCTGCAAAAATCAGTTCTATTCCGATCTTGTCACGCCGCTGCCCGACAAGCTCGACGTGCCGGGGACGGAAATTCATATCTTCTACGCGCTCAAGATGGGCGAAAAGTACCGCGCCCGCTATGAGCAGCATTTCGCGCATCCTGTCATCCACGAGCAGGACATGCAGCACGAAGAGCTGCTGGCCTGCCACCCGCAGGATTGGGCAGCGCTCGTCAAGAGCATCGTTGGGAAGGAGAAGAGCACGTGAAGTATTTTGAATTCGGACAGGAGCACTCCGAGCTCATGGTCATGCTGCATGGCGGCGGCGTGAGCTACCTTGGCATGCTTCCCACGGCCAAAAAACTGGCGGAGCGGTATCACGTTGTGCTCGTCGCCTACGACGGCTTCAACCCCGGCGAGCCGGAGACGGAATTTGTTTCGCCCATGGACGAGGCAAGACGCCTCGGCGACTATGTGGTCGAGCATTACGGCGGGAAGATCGACATTCTCTACGGCATTTCCTACGGCTGCCGCGTGCTGATGGAGGTGCTGGCAGACAAGCGCCTGACGGTCACGACCACGATCGCCGACGGAATGGGACTTCGAGATTACCCCAACATCAAGAGCAAATGGGGCAAGGACGTCTACTGCTTTTTCTTCACGGGACTTTTCTACGCGGTCATGGGCCATCCCGGCCTGCGGCGGAAGAGATTCCTTGCCAAAATTTCGGGCCGAACGCTCGAGGAGGCCGAGCGCATCCTCTACGGCAGGGCGACGTGGAAAAGCTGGCGGAATCAGGACTATTACCTGATCGGCAAGAAGACGGATTACTCGCTGTTTGCCAAGACGGACATGCACCTCTGGTACGGCATCAAGGGGAGCGTGGACAAAAAGCTGTCGAAAAACCTCGGCGCGCTGAAAGCAAGCGGGTATCCCTTTGCCGTGAAGATATTCACCGACCTGGGCCACGGCGGTCTTGCGGGCGAGCATCCCGAGCAGTTTGAGCAGGAGGTCAGCGCCGCGCACGGGAAGAGCCTTGCCGGAAAGAGTGAGGAAAAATGAGCGTCACGCTGCTGAAATGCCTTCTCCCGCTCGCCTGCGCGGTGCATCTGGCGCTGCTGTACTGCGACCGGATCATCACATTGCTGGACGGCGGGCGATTCGACTTTCGCTTGCTGAACAACAAAAAACTCTCTGCCGTCATGGGCGCAACGCCTACGGAAAGGCCGATGCGCTCGATGGTGCTGGGTGCGTGGGTGCTGCCGCAGTCGCCCGTGTGCGGCGCGCTGATGCTTGCGGACGGCATCCTCTTTTTGCTGCCGGGCGTGGCGCATCACGTCTTCTGCGGCGCGGTGGAGTGGTTTTATCTGCGCATGAACAAGACCGAGGAGGCGCGGGCCGCCATCGTGGAATTTTTTAAGAAAATGTCTGTGACGATGTATGTCTGCTACTTTGGCCTGCTCACTTTTACGGTGTCGTTCTTTATCACTGTTGTCACGGGTACGACGGTGCTGCCGCGCTGGGTGTGCGTGTTCAACACGCTGCCGCTCTTTTTGCTGCTCTTGCCGTTTCACATCGTTGGCACGGGCAATATTGCGAACGCGATCATGTTCGCGGGATTATTCTTTCTGATTTGAGGAGGGGAATACAATGAGCTTTGGTTCCTCGCTGCTGCGTACCGCTTATAAGCTCTCCGGCGCGAAGAAGGCCTTCGCCCTGCCGGAGGATGAGCTCTTAAAAGCCATCGAAAAGGCGAACCGCGGCCGCGGCTTCTTTATGCCGACGGACCATAAGGCGCACTATGAGAAGAAAATGGTAAACGGCTTCCCGTGCCTGATCGTCAGGGCGGCGGAGAAGCCCGCCAGACGTGCGATTTTGTTCTTCTTTGGCGGCGGTATGGTCATCGGTCCCGACAAGGGTGACGCCGCCGTGCTGCGCAAGCTCTGCTACGGAACGGATTCGGACGTGTGGTTTCCCATCTACCCCCTCTGCACCGAGCACTGCATCACGGAGAGCTACGACATGGCCTACGAGTGCTACCGTCAGATGATCGCGCTGTACGGCAGCGGGAACGTGAGCACCTGCGGCTTTTCCTCGGGCGCGGCGCTCGCGATGGGCATGGCCGCGCACAACAGCGCGCTGGGCCGGCCCCTCCCGCAGCCGAAGCACATCATCACTGTCGCCCCCGGCGAGGTGCCGTGGAACGACGATGAACGCGCACGGATGCAGGCGCTCAATGCGAGCGACGTTGCCATCGACTATGCCTTCATGGCCAAGGGCGAAAAGCTCATGCGCCACGGGCACAATGACGTCCCCGACTACATGCTCGCGCCCTCGCGCGGCGACTATACGGGCGTCGGCGATATCCACTTTTATTACAGCACCGACGAGGTGCTCTACGGCGCGCTGCCGGAATTCAAGGCCGCGTGCGAGCGGGCAAATGTGCCCTACACCGTGACCGCCCGCCCCGGCATGACGCACTGCTACTGCATGCTGCCCTATTTCAAGGAGGCGAAGGAGGACTTTGCCATGATCGTCGAGCAGCTCAAAAAATAGAAGGAAGAGAGAAATGATCGGACAAGTGATTTTGGAGGGCGTCGGCCTCGGCGCAATGCTGATGCTCGTGTGCGCTATCGGCATCCGCAACGGCGCGGTAGGCATGGTGCATCTTTACGAAAATAACGTGCAGGAGCGCTGCATTTCGCTTGGCCTGACGACGCGGGAGAAGATCAATCGCAACCAGCTCTTATTTAAAATCGTCTGCCTGCCTATCTACATCGCCTATGTGCTCATCTTCGTGTACGCCGTGAACGGCGCGCGGGGCTTTGGGGAGGGCTTCTGGCAGATATTGCTCATCCTCCTTGTGCTGAACCTCATCGACCGGCTGCTCATCGACGATTTCTGGGTTGGCCACACGAAAATGTGGACCATCCCGGGGACGGAGGACTTAAAACCCTATATTCCAAGCAGCGTCAAGCGCAAAAAGTGGCTCTTCGGCACGCTCGGTATGGCGGTCATCGCCGCGGTGCTCGCGGGTGTGATGACGCTTTTTATCCACTGAAATATTTTGACGGGCCGCTGCGAGCGGCGGCCTGCCGCTATGTATCCTGAGGTGAGATTTCCATGCAATTTGAAACATTTGGCAGCAAGGACGCACCCGCCGTGCTCCTTTTCCACGCGATGGTCGTGACGGGCGCGAGCAGCGAGCCAGTCGCAAAATATTTGCGGGACAAGTATTTCTGCATCCTGCCGACCTCGACCGTCTACTGCGAAGGGCAGAAATATGCCGGCAAAGCGGATGAGATTCGGCAGGTGGAGACGTTCTTGGCATCGCAGGGCGTCACACGCCTTGCGCTCGTCGTGGCCTCGTCCATCGGCGCGGACCTCGCGGCGGCATTTTTGGCGCAGACGAAAATCCCCGTCGACCACGCGTTTTTCGACGGCGGACAGTTTGCGCAGATCAGCCGCGGCACACGCCGCGTGATGGCGCCGTTTTTGTACCTTGCCATCAAGAGCCTGTACTGGTCGAAGGGCGGTACGCTCAAAAAGATCATGTGATGCGACGATGACGCCATCAAGCCCTACTTTATCGCCGCGGGCAAGGCGCTCACCTATGGCAATATGCGCTGCCAGATGGCCGACAGCCTCGAAGACAGACCGTTTCCGCCGCTTACAAGGAAAATGCAGGAGCACTGCTTCTTCGAATTTGGCAGCGGAGAGGAGCACTTTAAGTACCGCGAGGCGGTGAGAAAAGCGTATCCCGACAGCCGTTTCCCTGTTTTTGAAGGGCATAACCACATGCAGTATCAGATCCGCGACCCGCAGGGCTTTGCGGCGATGCTGGAGCGCATCATCGAACAAAACGAGCTGCCGCCGGTGCTGTTTTTGCGAAAGTGAGGGGAGAAGTGTGAAGGAGAACTACATCATTGCGGCGTTCCGCGAGACTGTCGCGCAGCGATTCCCAGAACAGAGCGTCGAATTGAATCGGCTGCTGGACGAGAAGCTGTCGCGCCTGCGCTCAATGCATCTGAACGCGTCGAAAGAAAAACAGTTCCATTTGGAAAGTCAAATTCTGCCCGGCATCGCTGCCTACGAGACCTTGCAGACCGTCATGCCCAAGGACGAGGCGCTGCAAACCGTCCACGGCTATGTGGCGGAGCATGCGTGGACGATGAGAAAAACCATCCTCAAGCTGCTCAAGGTTCCGGGGCTCTATCATCTGCCGCCGGTGCTGTTCAGTAAGCTGACGCCAAAATTCTACGGCGAGACGGCGGGCTTTGCGGCCACGGAGTATCAGATCTCCGGCGGCGTCTGGCGCATCGATATGACGAAGTGCCCCTATCACGACACCTGTGTCGAACACGGCTGTCCGGAGCTCTGCCCCTGCTTCTGCGACAGCGACGACATCGCCTATGACGACCTGCACCCGAAGCTCGTATGGCACCGCACAAAGACGCTCGGCCGCGGGAATGAGTGCTGCGACTTCTGCCTGAAGCTCGCGGGAAAATGAAAGGAGAGACCGATGAAGTACCACATTGAGAAAAACACCGTGCAGGAGACGCTCGTCATCCCGCTCTACGGGCGCAAGATGTGCTCGGAGCTCTACCCGAACCTGTTCCGCGATGAGACGGCCATGCGCTTGATCGAAGAGATCGACTACGATTTTTCCACGCTCGCGAGAAAGTCGCAGAGCATGATGCAGCAGTTCGGCTTTTTAGAGTGTGCCATGCGGCAGAGCGACCTCGCCTGCGAGGTGCGGGACTATCTGCGATCGCACCCGAACGCGGCGGTCGTGAACCTCGGCTGTGGGCTGGACGCCACGGGCCGCGCCTGCGACAACGGCACGTGCAAAATTTACAACCTCGACTTTCCCAATGTCATCGCCGTGCGCGACGCGCTCCTGCCCGCGGGAGAACGCGAGAAAAACATCCCCTGCAACTTAAATGACACCTCATGGTTCAGTGAGATCGACGCGAGCGGCGGCGCGGTGTTCTTCGCCGCGGGCGTGTTCTACTATTTCCTCACGCCGCAGGTCAAAGCGCTCGTGTGCGCGATGGCGGAGGCGTTTCCGGGCGGCAAGCTCGTCTTCGACGCGGCGAACCGCAAGGCGGTCAAGCTGATGCTCAAAACATGGCTCAAGGACGCGGAGATCAAGGACGTCGGCGCGTATTTCGCCGTCACCGACGCAAGGCGCGAGCTTTCGGCGTGGAGCGATAGGCTGCGTGTGTCCTCGCGCGGCTACATGCTGGGCTACAACGACTTGAGGAATCAGAACGTCCGGAAATTCTTCCGCTTTTTGTCGAAGGTCGGCGACGGCATGATGAACATGCAGATCGTCCGCCTCGACTTTGCAAAAGAGAATAAAAAGCGTGAGTGACTTCAATGACATCGGCATCTCGCGTGAGCTTGACTGGCCGCGCATCAAAAAGCTGCTGACCATCGGCCTTTTTGCGTCCGTTTTGCACCTCGCCGGTGACCTGATCCTCGGCTGGGGCGTGGAGGACGATGCGCTTGAAGGCGTTTTACAGATGCTATCGGCCTATACTTCTACCTCGGACAGCGGCCTTTTTGCCGCGGCGCTGCTGGGGCTTTTCGGCGTGGTGCTTGAGGGACTTGCCTGCTTTGGCGTTTACCGCCTGATGGCGGCGAAGTCGCCGAAATACGCGCACCGCTACCGCTCCGGCATTTTCGGCTACCTGATGTTCTGCGCGTGCGGCTTCCATGTGCCGGTGTGCACGGCAGTGTCTCTGATGAAACACGGGCTTTCCGAAGCGCTTTTGACGCAGTACAGCGCATACTTCCTGATGCCGCCGCTCGTGCTGTTCTGGATCTTCTCCTTTGTGCTGGTGATGACGCAGATCGTTGCATTCCGAAAGGGGCTGACACCGTATCTGAAGTGGTGCTGCGTCTTCTCCATGGCGTTCGGCATGCTCGTGTATTTTCTCGCGGCGCTGCTCGGCAACCAGCCGCTTGGCAACGCCCTGCGCTGCGCGTGGCTCGCCATCGGCAACGTCTGGATGTTCGGCGGGCTGCTCGTGACGATGAAAAAAGTGCAGCGAGCGTAAGACAGGGGAGAAGACCTCACGGCAAACCGACGCTCTGATATCGGCAAGCGTAAAAAATACGGGAGGGAAGACAATGAACGACGATCAGCTGCAATTTGACCGCACCTGCCATGTGATCTATTCAAAGCCCTGCAAGGCGAAAATTCGGGAGAAGATCGCGCACCACTATCCGGAATCGCAGCGCGAAGCCGTCTGGGAGCGCGTGCAGATGCAGTATGTCGACTTTTTGAGCGACTGGCGCACCGACCTTGGCGGGGAGAAAAACTTTCACAACGGCCCGGGCGGCAATTACGACTGCATCGCGCTGATGGCGTATTACGTCGTCTGCAGGGACGTGACAAGCCTTCAAGAGATCGAGGAGATGGAGGGGAACCTCTTCCTGCCGTCGTTCCGAAAGCTCAGCAAGCTCAAATTCATCGACATCAACAAGCCGCTTTGCAAAAAGCTCCTGCACCGCGCGTTTTTGAACGCGAAAAAGCAGTGCGACAAGTGGGGCGACTTTGAGATGCACGTCGCGCCGTTTGACAAGGATCAGCCCATCTACTATGAGTTCACCGCCTGTCCGACCGCGGAATTCGCCAAAAAGCACGACCTTCTCGAGGTCATGCCCGCGCTCTGTAATCCGGATTTTACCGGCATGGAGCTCATTCACGCGCGTCTCATCCGCAAAACGACCTGTTCGAACGGCTGCAAATGCGACTACACGATCTGCGGCGACAAGGACCCTTATTGCCGAGAGCATCCCGAGTACCGCGACGAGCAGGGCTACCGCAGGAACAAATAGAAATCAACGCGGTGAAAATAAAAACGGAGCTCGAAAGCCAGCGGCTTTCCCGCTCCGTTTTTGTGCGTATTAGGGCGAGGCTATCCGTTTATGAATGTTTCTCGCAAACGTTCGTCCGCATGCTGTGGATTCGGGGGGGGGTAAGAAACCCTCTCATCGTCTTTTCGAGGATGATGGGCTTGGAGATGTGGGCGTCCATGCCCGCGGCGATGCTGTTCTGTACGTCGTCGGAGAAGGCGTTGGCCGTCATCGCGATGATGGGGATGGTCTTGCCGAGAGGGTTTCTGCCGCCGCGGATGGCCTTCGTCGCCTCGTAGCCGTTCATGTGCGGCATTTGAATGTCCATCAGGATGGCGTCGTATTCGCCGGGCTTGACCATCTCGAAGGCCTTGACAAAGCTCCGTACTGTCGGGGCAGATCGTGCAGCTCGCGCCGTACATCTCAAGGATGGCCTCGAGAATTTCGGCGTTGAGCGCGTTGTCCTCCGCGCAGAGGAAGCACATCCCGCTGAGCACCGAGGAGCCGTCTGTCTCAAGTGCGGCGTTCGAGCGCACGCGGCCGATGGCGATCTCGAGATTCGAGAGGAAGGAGATGCTGGCAATGGCGCACATGAACTGGAAGCTGAAGCCCGGATATTCCAGCTGGCAGCGGCTAAAAACATAGCCCGCCGCCTCGACCTCGTCCTTGAGCGTTGCAAGCTCATCAAGGTTCGTCGGCAGCGTCCAGCCGTTGGCGTCCAGAAGCGTTTTGTTGTAGGTGATGCCGATGGCGCTGTAGCCCATGGGCAGCATATAGATCCCGCCGTTATAGGATACGTCGCGCAGTCTCGACGGGGTGTAGTTGTCCATGAAATCATAGCCCGACAGGTCGAGAAAATCGCCTTCATCGCCCATGTGGCCCGGCGTATAGTAGGTCGTGCTGTAAATATCGGGCAGCTCGCCGGAAATGCGCATCATATAGGAGAGGTGTTTTCCCCATTGTAGGGGATGATCTCGAGATTGATCTCCGGATACTTTTCATGCACCAGATCGTAGAACTGGGACATATTGCGGTAGGGAGCGTTCATCGCGATGACCTCATGCTCGCCGGAGGCGGTATTGTCATCACTCGTGTTGTTGCCAGCACAGCCGCCAAGCAGCGCCGCCGTGCAGCTCAACGCTAAAATCAGGCTGAGCACTCGTTTTTTCTGCATGATTTTCTCCCTTGATCCGATGGTGCCGCCGCACTCTTTCGGAATGTGGAGGAGCAGCGCGCGGCAAGATCGCGTGCGAGGTGAGCCGCAGGTATGAATTTCGCCGCAAATTTGTTAAGAAATCGACAAAATTTACTTTCTTATACGCCGAAGGAGCAGTTATTGCAAGGAAGAAACGGAAATTTACGCAAAATGCGCCGCTTTTTTACATATATTTTTCCCGCGCGACACGAGAATTGTTCATACTTTATTTACACCAAATTTAGGTTCGCTTAAAGAATCCACGTTATACTTCAGCCATAGCCTAAAACAAAGGGCGACAAACAAAAAATTCTGGGGTCCGCTGTCCACCTCGCCGAACGGCCAAAGCGGCAGACCAAGAAAACCACCGCGGCGCGGTGTTATGATAAAGATCAAGGATCAGTGCAAGCAAACAGCACCGGCGAGAGTTTTCCATCTTTCTCTCGCCGGTGCTGCATTTTACATTTTGAGCTTAATTCGCTGCGGGGGCCTTTTCAAATTCTGCCGCGACCTGCTCGAGCAGTTTGCGGATGGGGAGGTGCTGCGGGCAGACCTTTTCGCACTTGCCGCACTTTAAGCAGTCGGACGCCTTGCGGCCCGACGCGGTGTGGACCTCTTCATAGTAGTAGTCCGCATTCCAGTCGTGGTGACTCTGCTTGGTGTTCATAATGGCGAAGAGGTCAGGGATAGAGATGTGCTTGGGACAGCCGTCCGTGCAGTAGCGGCAGGCTGTGCAGGGGATGAGGTCCTTGCGGTGGAAAATTTCCTGCACATTTTCCACTGCGGCGCGCTCGGTCTCGTCGAGGGGCTTGAAGTCCCGCATGAACGAGATGTTGTCCTGCATCTGCTCCATGTTGCTCATGCCGGAGAGCACCATCATCATGCCGGGGAAGCCCGCGACAAAGCGGATGGCGTAGCTCGCGGGGCTGCCGCCGTGCAGGTCTTCAAGCACGGCCTTTGCGTTTTCAGGCAGGTTCACGAGGTTGCCGCCCTTGACGGGCTCCATGACGATGACGGGCTTATTGAATTTGCGGCAGACCTCATAGCACTTGCGGCTCTGCACCGCGGGATCGTCGTAGTCGACGTAGTTGAACTGGATCTGGACAACTTCGATCTCGGGATACTCGGTCAGAATGCGCTCGAGCACCTCGGCGCGGTCGTGGAAGGAAATGCCGACGTGGCGAATTTTGCCCTCTTTTTTGAGCTCGAACGCCGTCTCATACGCGCGGCACTCCTTGAAGTGGTCATAGTTGACAAGACCCTGCGCGTGCATCAGATAGAAGTCGAAATACTCGATGCCGCAGATCTCGAGCTGGCTCTCGAAAAACGGGCGGATGTCTGCCTCGGTCTTGAAATAGTTCGCTGTCAGCTTGTCGGTCAGGATGTACTTCTCGCGCGGATAGCGGCTTGTCAGGCAGGTCTTGAGCGCCTTTTCGCTCTTGCCCTGGATGTAGCCGTGCGCAGTGTCAAAATAGTTGAAGCCTGCGTCTAAAAACGCGTCCACCATCTGCTTGGTCTGCTCGATATCCACCTCTTCGCCGATCATCGGCAGGCGCATGCAGCCAAAGCCAAAATTCTTCTTGATCCGATCCATAGTTTACTTTCCTATTCTTATCCTTTTCCTGCTTGCCGGCAGAAAAGTAGTTTACCTTTACTCCTGCGGAATCGTCTTGAGTTCGCGCCGGATGGCGCGGAAGCGCTCTGGCACGTCCTCGTCCGCCATATCCCTTGGGACGTCGATCGTGCCCGCGGCCTTTGCAGTTTCATAATACCAGCATTTGTACTCCACGGTCTCGAGCGTGTGGCGCATCTCCTCCATCTGCGCGAGCAGCACGTCGCGCTGGTGCGTGAACATCTTGAGGCGCGTGTCGATGGTGTCGTCGCCGCGCAGGGCGAGCTCGATGTACTGGCGGATGTCCCTGATGGACATGCCAGCCTTTTTCATGCAGCCGATGACCTGTAACCACTCGAAGTCCGACTCCTGAAACATGCGGATGCCGCCGGACGAGCGCTCCACAAAGGGCAGCAGGCCCTCCTTATCGTAATAGCGCAGCGTGGAAGCGGGGATGTCCAGCTTTTTCGCCATCTCGCCGACTGTGTAGACCATGAAATCCTCCTGAAATGAAAGTGCGCTTTAGGTTGCAGCACAGTGAGTAACTTTAAGTTTCTTTTAGCATACCGCAGCGAAGGAGGCCTGTCAAGCGCCGCACAAAAAGAAAAGCCGCCGAAGGCGGCTTTTCCTCAAATCTTCAAGATCGCGCGGATCTCATCCAGCGTTTCGGCGAAGTAGATGCCCTCCTGCCGCTCGGGCGTGGAGAGGCCCATGTCGATCATGTGGGCGAGCAGGGCTTTCAAGTGGTCGTAATATCCGTTCAGGTTATAGAGGATGCACGGCGCGGCGAGCTGCTTGAGCGACACCTTCGACATGACCTCGCTGATTTCCTCGAGCGTGCCCGTGCCGCCGGGGAAGGCGATGAACGCGTCGCCGAGCTCGATCATCTTCGTCTTGCGCTCGGTCATGTCGCGCGTGACGATGAGCGTCGTGATCTCGTCATACTCGTAGCCCTTGTCGATGAAAAACTGCGGCTCCACGCCGGTCACTTCGCCGCCCGCGCGCAGCACGCTTTCGGCAAGCGCGCCCATCAGGCCGTTTTTCGACCCGCCGTAGACAAGGGCGTTGCCGCTCTTGCCGATGAGACGGCCCAGTGCGCGCACGGACGTCTCAAGCGTCGGATCATTGCCGCTGCTGGCGCCGAGATATACGGTGATATTCATAGAAAGAAGTTCCTTTCTGTCCAAAATCGTTGCTGCTATTCTATCACGGTACGATCTTTCCTGCAAGCGGCGGAAAATCAGCGTTGCGGGTGTAGTCCTGCTGTGGTATGATGTTCTCGCCGCGCACGCGGAAAAAGAGTAATTTTGACTGTTTTTGGAGATATCTTATGATCAAAACGATTTTGTGGGACGTGGACCGCACGCTGCTGGACTTTGACGCCGCCGAGCGCGCCGCCATCCAGAGCCTTTTTGTCGAGTTTGGCCTTGGCGAATGTTCGGATGAGCAGGTCGCGCGCTATTCCGTCCTGAATATGAAATACTGGGAAAAACTCGAGCGCGGCGAGATCACGAAGCCGCAGGTGCTCGTCGGCCGCTTTGAGGAGTTTTTCGCGGAGGAGGGCATCGACGTTTCCCTCGCGCCGCAGTTTAACGATGCCTACCAGCTGCGTCTGGGCGACACCATCGTCTATCGCGACGACAGCTATGAGATCGTCAAGTCGCTGCGCGGCAAGGTGCGCCAGTGCGTCGTCTCGAACGGCACGGTCGTCGCGCAGACGAAGAAGCTGACGCGCTCCGGCCTCGGCGCGCTGATGGACGGCGTGTTCCTCTCCGAGCAGCTTGGCGCGGAGAAGCCGAAAAAGGAGTTTTTCGACCAGGTCTTCGCCGCCATTGGGCCGGTCGAGAAGAGCGAGACGATGATCGTCGGCGATTCGCTCACGAGCGATATCCGCGGCGGCGACAACGCGGGCATCGTGACCTGCTGGTATAATCCCGAGGGAATCAAAGCGCCGGAGGGTTACCGCATCGACCACGAGATCAGGGATCTGCACGAGGTCTACGGCCTGCTGTGACAAGAAAAGGGAAGAGGACATTCCGAAAAGAATCGGAATGTCCTCTTTTTTGCGTTTACTGCTTGTCCTTCAGCCGCCGCAGGCAGATGCAGAGCGTCTTGACGTCGAAGGGCTTGGAGATGTGCGCATCCATACCGGCCTCGCGGCTGTGCTGCGCATATATAACGCAGTGCATTGATAAAACTATGGTTTTTTTAAGTATTTATACAGTAAAAATAAAGATGAGAGTAACTTTTTACTTGCCAGACGGCAGGGAGTATGCTACAATATGACCGATAAACCAAATCGGTCAAAAATTTCAACAAAGGAGGGAATGCCAATGGCCTTTTCCGCAGAAGAGAACGCGGCCATCCGCGAAACGCTGCTGCGAGAGGCGCGCCATTGCGCCGTCATGCTGGGGCTGCGCAAGACCTCGGTCGAGCAGCTCACCGAGGCGGCGGGCATCTCGAAGGGACTGTTCTATAAATACTTCACGTCCAAAGAACTGCTGTTTTTCGAGGTGCTGGAGGATATCCACAGCGAGGTCTATCAGGTGGCCGAGCAGGCGCTGGAGGAGGGCAAAGACCTGCCGCCCGACGAGCGCATCGCGAACGTGCTGCTCACGGCCTGCAGCCGCTTATCCGAGATCGGTGCGATGAAATTCATCGAGGAGGACTCGGCCTATCTGCTGCGCCGCATCCCCGCGCAGGTGAAAGCCAAGCACTACCACAGCGACGAGGTACATATCCGCGACCTTTTGGAAGAGAGCGGCCTGACCCCGCGCGGCGGCATCGCGCTCGCCGCGGCGACGATCCGCGGTCTGATCCTCACGGTGTCGCATCAGGAGCAGATCGGCGCGCTGTATCCGCAGGTGCTCGAAACGCTGACGCGCGGCGCGTGCGAAGAGCTGTTCCCACGGGCGTGAACGCCGCGTGCGGCTTTTATCACTTGAAGTTAGAGACGTTGAACTAAAAATCAAAACAGGGAGAAATCTGCCGTGTCCAAGCAAGCTACCGAATTTCAGAAAAAGGAAATGAGCAAGATGTACCGTGGCAAGGAGATCTTCAAGCCGCTCAACACCGGCTGGGTCGATGAACATGTCGCCTGCGTGCGCGAATGGGTGGCGAACATCTTTTTCTACCGCAAGGGCGAGACGACCATCATGGTCGACGCGGGCTACAACTATGACCGTCTTGAGGAAAAGATGGGCTGGCTCGGCATCGACCCGAAGTCCATCCGCCATATCCTCATCACCCATCAGGACACCGACCATGTCGGCGCGGTGGAGGCGGACAGCCCCGGCCTTTTCCGTGACGCGAAGCTCTATATCGGCGAGATCGAGAACAAATATCTCACCGGCGAGGTGCGCCGCAAGGTGATCTACCACCTCTACAAGCTGCCGCAGGTGACGATCAACAACGAAAAGGTGCTGCTGCACGACGGCGAGGTTTTCGAGATCGACGGCATCAAGATCGAATGCTTCCTCGTCCCTGGCCACACGTGGGGGCATATGGTGTACCTCATTGACGACAGGTACCTCTTCACGGGCGATACGATCTGGTTCGGCGCGGACGGCGGCTACAGCTTTATTTCCGCGCTGGCGGAGAGCAACAAGCTCGCAGTCAAGTCGCTGGCGGAGTTGGAGCAGAAGCTTCGCACGCGCGGCCTGCGGCCCGTCATCCTGACGGGCCACACCGGCTGGACGGACGATCTCTACTTCGCCTTTGCGCACCGCGACAAGCTCTGCTCGCCATTTAAGAAAAAGGTGCACGACCCGTCCGCGCCCTACGACGCCTACGACGAGTCAGACGACACGGAGGAGAACGCCAAGCGCGGCTTTTTGCCGCCGGTGCAGAAGATCTGATGCGAAGCGGAGAGAGGCGGGAAAACCCGCCTCTCTCCGCGGTTTTGGTGAATAAAAAGAGTAAAGCGTGCGCATCTATATTCTTACATTTTCTTTTCTCATGCCACTTGCGAAAACCTAATAGACATGATAAAATCAACTGATCAAACGGACGCCGCAAGGCGCCCGTTTGACAAATGAGAGAAGAGAGATTTTAAGAAGAGAGAGGGAAAACCAATGGAACATCAGCGCAGGGCAGATCTCATGCTGCTGCTGGCGACGAGCTTCTGGGGCATTTCCAACTGCCTGACGGCGATCTGTCTGAGGGATATGCAGCCGCTGACGCTCAACGCCTTCCGCTTTTTGACGGCGTTTGTCGTGCTGGGATTCGTGTTTCGCAAAAACGTCTTCCACGCGAGCCGCGAGACCGTCAAGTACAGCATTGTAGTGGGCCTTTCGCTCGTCGTCGTGTACACGAGCGTGACCTACGGTGTCATTTACACATCCGTGTCGAACGCGGGCTTCATCTGCGCGCTTTCGGTCGTGACGACGCCGATTTTGGAATTTATCGTGTATCGCAAAAAGCCGGAGAAGAAATTCGGTGTTTCGATGATCTTATGTCTTGTCGGCTTAGCGCTGATGACGCTGAACGAGACGCTCAAGCCCGCGTTCGGCGATATCATCTGCCTGTTCGCGGCGGTGTTTTACTCCGTCGACCTGATGATCACGGAAAAGGCTGTGGCGAATGAAAAGGTCGACCCGCTGGCGCTCGGCGTGTGCGACCTTGCCGTCGTCGGCGTGGTGATGCTGATGCTCTCCGTATTTTTGGAGACGCCTGCACTGCCGGGTACGGCAAAGGTCTGGGCGGCGGCGCTGTTTCTCGGCATCGTGTGTTCAGGCGTCTGCCTTGTGATCCAGAGCGTTTATCAAAAGCACACGACGGCGAGCCGCGCGAGTCTCATCTTTACGCTCGAACCCGTGTTTTCGGCGATTTTTGCGTTCTTTCTGCTGGGTGAGCGCATCGGCGTCAAGGGCTACATCGGCTCGGCGCTGATGCTTGCGAGTCTTGTGCTGGTGGAGGTCGACGTGGGCGCGCTGTCTGGAAAGAACAAGAAAAAAGCGGACTAAATCCTCTTTGCCACGTTTGGTTGCGGACTTGCAAGCCTTGATTGGTGGCGCTTTTCGCCGCAGTCGGCTATACTGGGCGCATCAAAGCAAACGGAGGACAAATACATGACCCTGGGAGAAAAATTACAGCTGTTGCGCAGATCACGCGGTTTATCGCAGGAGCAGCTCGCCGCGGAGCTGGATGTCTCGCGGCAGGCCATCAGCAAATGGGAATGCGGCGACTCGACGCCCGACCTCGACAAGCTGCGCACCATCTGCACGTACTTCGGTGTGACGATGGATTATCTGATCTGGGAAAGATCGGAGGACGCGCCGCAGGCAGCCGAGCAGAAGCAGGGTGGCGATACGCGCGGACGGAGCGGTATATTCAACGATGCGCTGCTGCTGGTGATGACGATTGTTGTGATGGCAGCGGTGTGGAGCGTTGCGCGGACGGGATTCGAGTCGTATACGGCGCTGCACTTCGTCCTTGGTGCAATGGCGATAGCCGCCGCTGTGCTGGCCTGTACGGTTTGGAAAAAGCGCGGCAGACCGATCTGTTTTGGCATTGCCGCAGCCGGTGCGGCGCTGGCGATCGCCCGCCTGGCCTCTATGCTTGGTTATCTGGTGGATCTGTGGTCGACGTCGAGAGAGTATGCGGACGGGGGCGACTGGCCGATCGTTTGGGAGAGCGCGGGGATATGGCTGCGGCACGACTGGCCCTACTATCTATTCTATCTTGTCCTGATCGTGGGCGGGCTGCTGCTCGCCCGCCGGCTCAAAAAGAGGGGAGAAGCATGACGACCTTTGACAAAGTGTACGCGGCGGTGCGGCTCATTCCGCGCGGAAGCGTCGCGACCTACGGCCAGATCGCCGCGGCAATCGGCAACAAGCGTCTCGCCCGCGTCGTGGGCTACGCGCTGCACGTGAATCCAGAGCCGGGCGTCATCCCGTGCCACCGCGTCGTCAAGCGGGACGGGGAAGTGTCAAGTGCTTTTGCTTTCGGCGGTGCGAATCGTCAGGTCGAGCTTTTGAAAGCCGAAGGCGTCGGCTTTTTAGACGACAGCCATGTCGACATGAAGCACTGCTGCGTCCGCGCCCTGCCGCTCATTTTGGAAGAGTAAAAAAGAAGCGTTCCATCATTCGATGGAACGCTTCTTTTTGCTTACAGAAACCGGCACAATAGGATCGGCAGGAACACCGCAGGGACGTAGTTCATCACCTTGATCTTTGTCAGGCCCAGCATGTTGAGCGATAGGCCGAGGATGAGAATCGAGCCGACGCACTTCATCTCGAGGATGACCGCTTCTGTGAGATACGGCGCGAGGAACGACGCACCCAGCGCGATGGCACCCTGATAGAGGAAGATGGGGATAGCTGAAAGTGCGACGCCGATGCCGAGGGTCGAGGCGTAGACGACAGAAATGATGCCGTCGAGCAGCGCCTTGGCGTAGAGCGTCGAATGGTCGCCGGTCAGGCCGGAGTCGAGCGCGCCCATGATGGCCATCGCGCCCACGCAGAAGAGGAGCGAGGCCGTGACAAAGCCCTCGGAAAGCGAGGCTTTCGACCCTTTTCCGCCAAATTTTCGCTCGACCCAGTCGCCGAGCTGATGCATGTGTTCATCGAGCTGTAAAAGTTCGCCGAGGATCGCGCCGATCGCGATCGAAAGGATGGCGACGAGCGTGTTTTCGCCCGCGAGCATGCCGTCCACGCCGATGTAGAGCACGCAGAGCGCCGCGCCCTTTTCCATTGCGTCGCTGAAGCGCTCGGGGATAAACTTGCCGAGCAGAAGTCCGGCGATGCTGCCCGCGACGATCGCGGCGGAATTGACGATGGTACCGGTCAAAATCATTGGCTGCCGCCTTCTTTCTCTTTTTTGCATCCGGCGAGCGTCAGGATGACGTCGCCCGCCATCATCAGTCCCGCGCAGCCGGGGACCCACGTTAAGCTGGCCGGTACACTGCGGCGGCCCGGCGGGGGCGCTTCCAGTGCTTCGGGCTTTGCGGGCAGCTCAGGGGAGTAGATCACGCGCAGGTGCTTGACGCCGCGCTCGCGCAGCTCTTTTCGCATCACGCGCGCGAGCGAGCAGTTGCGCGTTTTGGAGATGTCCGTGATGCACAGCTGCGAGGCGTCGAGCTTGTTCCCCGTGCCCATGGCGGAGAGGATGGGGATGCCCTGTGCCTGCGCGGTCTGGATGAGGTCGAGCTTGCTCGACACCGTGTCGATCGCGTCGAGGATGTAGTCATAGCGCGCGGTGAAGAAGTCCTCGCGGTGCGCGGCGTCGTAGCGCGCACAGATGAGATGCAGCCTGACGTCGGGGTTGATGTCGCGGCAGCGCGCGGCGAGCGCGTCGGTTTTATTTTGGCCAACGGTGGAGTGCAGTGCCTCGAGCTGGCGGTTTAAGTTTGTGGGGCTCACGGTGTCGTCGTCGATGAGTGTCAGCTCGCCGACGCCCGAGCGCACCAGCGCCTCGACCGCGTAGCTGCCCACGCCGCCAAGGCCGAACACGGCCACATGGCTGCGGTGTAGCTGATTCATCGCGTCGCCGCCGAGGAGCATCTGCGTGCGTAAAAACTGATTGTCCATAGTGTCGCCTCAAAAGTCAGAATCGAAAAGAAATAAGCTGCCGGTCAGAAACCGGCAGCTTATTTTGTCGTAAGTAGGGAGATTTACCCGACGTACTTCATGCCGCTGAGCTGCTCGGCCTCCACACCGTCGGTGATGGCAGCGTACCACTCGTTGTAGGCGCTGCTCTTGAGAGAGGTCTCCGCCTGAACGTACCAGTAGGGGTTCTCATTTGTGCTGACAAAGTACATCACGTGATAGCCGTAGCTCGTCTGCACGATGCCGGTGTCGCCCGCCTGACGGGAGGGATCGAAGCACCAATCCTCAAACTCGCTGACCATCTGGCCGCGGTAGATATCGGTGTACAGGCCGCCGGAGGAGGCGTTGGAGTCGGTGGAGTTGGCGACGGCCAGCGCGGCGAAGGCGTCCTCGGTCTTCTCGCCGTCGTTGTACTGCTGCAGGAGCTCGTTGGCCTTGTCCTCACTGTCAACAAGGATGTGACGCACGGAAACCGTGTGATAGTCGTTGCGGCTGCGGGAGTGGAAGAGCACGGCGTAATAACCGGTCTCGCCATAGGCGGCGACGGTGGTGTCGCCCGCCTGACGGGCATCGTCAAACGCCCAGGTCAGCATGTCGGAAGAGCCGTTCGCGGCATAGGCGACATGCGCATAGGAGCCTTCCATATCCTCGCCGATGGCATCGAACGCCTCGCCCTGCGCGTAGCGGGAAAGGGCGGTCTCGGCCTTCTGCTTGGCTTCGTCAAGAAGCTGAGCCTTCTCCTCGTCGGTCGCATCGCTGCCGGCGCCGGAGCTGAAGAGGATGTACTCGATGTCAACGCTCTGATAGCTCTTGGGGTCGGCGTCATAAGCGGCCTGCACCTCGTCGGAGGTGTAGGACAGGGAGTCAGAGTAGCTGTTGGAGTAAGCCTGCGCGAGCGCCATCATGCGGATGTTGCGCTCGAAGACCTTCTCGTTGACCAGCGGGCCGCACACGGCCTTGATGTACTGCGCGCGGGTGTAACCGGCGGAAGCTGCAGAAGCATCCAGATCGGAGAGCGTCTCCTGCACGGACTGCTCCACTTCCTCGCTGGCGTCAAAGCCCTCAGCCTCAGCCTTCTGCGCGAGAAGCGAATAGGAGGTCATGCTGCTGAGTGCCTGATCGCGAAAATAATCGTACCAGGTGCCGCCATCGGTCACGGGGCAGTCCTGCTCCTTGAGCGACTTGCTGGTGTCGAGACCGTAAACGCTCAGATAGTAGGAGTTCTGGGAGACGAAGCTGTTGTAGATGGTATTGTAGAAGTAGCTCACGTCGGCGGCCGTGTAGGTCTCGTTGCCGATGGTCACGGCGTCGGCGCTGCGTTCGATCACCTTGGAGTTGGCGACCGTGACGACGATACCGACGATCACGAAGATGACGGCGATGGCGATATACAGGGCATTGCTACGGCGATCCTTCGCCTGCTCGTCCTTTTCGCGCTTCGTCCGGGGATCGACATAACCGCCTGCCAGATTCTCCTGGCGGCTCTTCTTTTCTCTGGATGCACTCATTTGTTTGTTCAGTCCTCTCAATTATTGGGTTTTGCAGATTTGCAAAAGTGCTATTGAAAATGCCCAATCATTATAACGAATGGAACACAATAATGCAATGACAAAATTGTGAAGATTCTTCGTACCATTTTCCGCCCGCAGGCGGAAAACAATTAAAATCGTAATTCCTGACGACATGTGCGTCAGGAATTACTCTTTGCGCAAAGCGAGTGTCGCATTGTCTGCTTCTGCAGACAATGAGGCACAGAGCGACGCGAATCTTTCTCAATGAAAGCGACGTAAGTCGGTTTCATTGAAGTTACTTCGTGCCGAAAATGCGGTCGCCCGCGTCGCCGAGGCCGGGGACGATGTAGCCGTGCTCGTTGAGGTGATCGTCGAGCGCGCCGGCGTAGATGTTGACGTCGGGGTACTTCTCCTGAACGGCCTTGATGCCTTCGGGAGCGGCGACGAGCACCATGAGCGTGATGTGCTTGCAGCCGCGCTTGACCATCTCGCCGATGGCCTCGCAGGCAGAGCCGCCGGTGGCGAGCATCGGGTCGACGATCATCACGTCGCGCTCGGCAACATCCTTGGGCATCTTGCAGAAGTAGGGGTGCGGCTCGAGCGTCTCTTCATCGCGGTACATGCCGATGTGGCCCACACGGGCGGAGGGCACCATGCGCAGCACGCCGTCGACCAGGCCGAGACCGGCGCGCAGGATGGGGACGACAACGAACTTCTTGCCTGCGAGCGTGGGGGCGTCCATCTCGCAGATGGGGGTCTTGATGTGCTTGGTGGTCAGCGGGAGGTCGCGCGTGGCCTCGTAGGTGATGAGCATACCGATCTCGGACACGAGCTCGCGGAAATCCTTGACGCTGGTGTTTTCATCGCGCATGATGGTCAGCTTGTGGGCGACGAGGGGGTGGTTCATGATGTGTACTTTCTCGTTGAATTTGGCTTCCATTGCTTTGACCTCCGAAAAAATATATTTTAATGTGTTTTGCTTACTGGTTCAATTTGGAGCTTCTCAGGCGCTCTGCCTGCGCGGGGCGCAGATAAACGGGGAGAAGCTCCTGCGCGCTCACGGCCTCGCCGCGCGCATAGGCGCGCTCGGCCGCAAGGCCGACGCCCACGGCGCTCTGATAAAGGAGCATACTGGGCGCGAGCGAGCACTTGACGCCGTGCTCTTCTAAATAACGATAGCACAGCACGCCGCCGTCGCCGAGGACGGTGATGGGCTGCTGCTTGCCTTGAAGCTGCGCGCAGAGCTCTTCGAGCGAGATCGCGCGGTCCGGCGTCAGGCGCGTGAGTTCGCCGCCCTTTGCCTCGAAAACGGCGTTATAGACCTGCGAGCGGCGCGCGTCCATCGCGCCGACGATAAGCCCGTCGATGTGCGCGGCATTCTGCGCCATGGCCTCGAGCGTCGAAACGCCGAGGCACGGCTTGTCTGCGGCCCAGGCAAGGCCCTTGACCGCCGCAATGCCGATGCGAAGGCCCGTGAACGAGCCCGGCCCCGCCGCGATGGCGATGGCATTGATATCTTCGAGCGTCAGATCGGCGTTTTTGAGCATCGCATCCACCATCGGCAGAAGCGTCCGGCTGTGCGTCAGCCCCGTGCACTGATAGGCGGAGGCGAGCGTCGCGCCGTCTTCGACGACGGCGCAGGAAACGCTCTTTGCCGATGTTTCCAGAGCGAGAACTTTCATGCGAATCTGCCTCCTGTGACCGTGATGGTGCGCCAGTCTTCGTGCTCGTCTGTGCGCGCGATGTCGACAAAGATCGTGTCCTCCGGCAGCGCGTCGGAGACGCGCTCGCTCCACTCGACGGCGCAGACGCCGCCGCGGGCGAGATAATCGTCCCAGCCGATGTCGAACAGCTCATCCGACGAGCCGAGGCGGTACATATCAAAATGGAAGAGCGGCGTTCTGCCCTCGTACTCGTTGACGATGGTGAACGTCGGGCTCGTGACGCGTCCGCGGCAGCCAAGGCCGCGCGCAAGACCGCGCGTGAAGGCGGTCTTTCCCATGCCGAGCGAGCCCGTGAAGGCGAGCACATCGCCGCCGCGGAGCTTTTGGGCAAGCTCTTCGCCAATCGCCTCGGTCTCCTGCGTGCTGTGCGACAAAAATTGCATGGTTTCGCCTCCTTGACCCCATTTTCACCCATATTACCAAATAGTATAGCACAGCGCGCCGGCCTTTACAATTCCTTTTCTGCGGAAAGAGGGAGAAATGTGCGTTTACAGACGGGTAAAATTGTGCTAAAATACATCGAAAACTTTGTGCGAAGGGAGCGTGAGGCTGTGAACAGATTCCGCGATTTTTTAAGTGATGTGGTGCGGCAGTCGGATATGGTGCTGCTGTCGCTGTGCACCGTTTCCACGCTCTACGGCATGGTGCTCATCGCGAGCGCCACGCATTTCCGCAATACCTTTAAATATGTTGCCATTCAGGGATTTGGCTTGCTGCTGGGCGTGCTGCTCTACTTCCTGCTCTCCAGCATCGACGTGTCGGAGGTCGGAAAAAAATGGAAGTGGCTGCTGGCGTTCAACTTCGGCTTCATTCTGCTGCTGCGCACGCCCTTTGGCCTGACGCGAAACGGCAACCGCGCCTGGCTCGGCGTGAACGACATCGGCAAAAGGCTCGGCGTCGGCTTTTTGGAGAATTTTCCCATCACCGTTCAGCCCGCCGAGATCGTGAAGATCACGTTCATTATCCTCTTGGCGCGCCAGCTTGCGCTGCTGCAGGAGAAAAAGGACCTCACGCGCTTTTCCAATGTCATCCAGCCCACGGCGCACGCGGGGATCATGTTCCTCTTTTATTATGTGATCTCCAAGGATGCGGGCAGCGGCCTTGTGTATCTGTTCGTCTTTGTGTGCATGGCGTTTGCGGGCGGCTTTGCGCTGCGTTGGATCTTCCTCGGCCTTGGCGGCGCGGTGGGCGGATTCCTTGCTGCGTGGAATTTCAATCTCCTGCGCGGCGACTGGTACGACCGCATCAAGGTCATTCTGGACCACAGCTACCAGCCCGAGGGTAAGGGCTGGCAGCAGACGCGCGGAATGCTCGCTCTCGGCTCGGGCAAGCTGACGGGGCAGGGCCTCTTCAACGGCACGCAGACGCAGTCGTTGTACCGGTCGAGTCTTCCCGAGCGGCAGACAGACTTCATCTTCTGCGTCTGCGGCGAGGAATTAGGTTTTATCGGGTGTCTTCTCATTATCGTGCTGCTGCTTGCCATCATCGTCCGCTGCCTCATTGTCGCGCGCGAAGCGCCGAGCCGCATGGAAAGCCTTGTGTGCGTCGGCATGGCGGGCATGCTCATTTTCCAGACGATCGCAAACCTCGGCATGTGCTTATTTCTTCTGCCGGTCATCGGGCTGACGCTGCCGTTTTTCAGCTACGGTGGCTCGTCGATCGTGACGCTGTTCGCTGCGATGGGGGTCGTGTCGGGCATCAAGAAGCGGTCAAGGCCAGAGTGGCTCATAAACTGACGTTTCAAAAGCGGGGTTTCTGTCAAAGAGAATCCCCGCTTTTGAGATTATCGGAGAGATGGCGAAGCCGTCTCTCCGATAAAATTGCACTCCGCTTCGTGCCTTGCCGCCCGCAGGGCGGCTGCGACACGCGCGGAGTGAGAGGTATTTTCGCCACGTACACGCCGCGGCGAAAAATGATTGAAATTGATTTGCGCCGTGCGAGGCGCAAAATGGGGCTACTCGCGTTCGATTTTTTCGCCGCTGATGGTGTCTTCGGCGGTACCGTAGGAGATGACGCCGCGGCCGAATTTTTTGCGCAGGGCGTCCATTGCAGATTCGACGGCTTCCTGCTTTTCCTGCTGTGTGTCGTCCGTGCCGAGCAGGTCGAGCTGGCGGTAGGATTGCGCTTCTTCGGTCAGATGCAGTGCCGTGACGGAGAGGAGCCGGATAGGGTCGGGTGCTTTCCACAAGTCCTTTGCAAGGCGGAGCGCGGTATCGTTGATCTCGCGCATCAGGTGCGTGCTGTGGTCGAGCGTCGTCTGGCGCGAAAAGACCTGAAAGCGGCTGTTTTTGATGCCGACCTGTACGCCGCCGCAGTAGAGCCCGTAGCGCCGCAGGCGCATCGCCACACTGTCAGAAAGCAGCGAGATGCCGCTTTGCACCTCATCCCAGCGCGTCAGGTCGCGGCGGAACGTCGTCGAATTGCCAACGGATTTGATCGGCTCTCGGTCCGCCGCTCCGCGGACGGGGGAGTCGTCGAGGCCGTTGGCATAGCGGTAGAGCTGCGAGCCCATTTTGCCCATCAGTGTTTCGAGCATTTCCTCGCTGCATTTTGAGAGTTCGCCAATCGTGCGCACGCCGTAGCGGCCCAGCAACTCCTGTGCACTGCGGCCGACAAACAAAAGGTCGCCGACGGGCAGGGGAAAGACGATGTCACGCCAGTTGTCACGTGCGATGACGGTCGTGGCATTGGGCTTTTTATAGTCGCTGCCGAGCTTGGCAAACACCTTGTTGAACGACACGCCGACCGAGATCGTCAGTCCAAATTCGCGCTTGATGCGCTCGCGCAGCGTGTCGGCGAGCGCTCTGGCGTCCCCGCCGAAGAGGTGGAGGGAATTTGTCACATCGAGCCAGCTCTCGTCGATGCCGAACGGCTCGACTAAGTCAGTGTACTCGCCGTAGACGGCATTGATTTTTTTCGAGTATTCGGCGTAGAGCCGATGGTGCGGCGGCAGCAGGATGAGGCCGGGGCACTTCTGCTTGGCCTTCCAGATGGTCTCCGCCGTTTTGACGCCGCAGCGCTTCGCCGGTTCGTTTTTGGCCAGGATGATGCCGTGGCGCTCCGTTGGATCGCCGCAGACCGCGACGGGAAGCTGGCGCAAATCAGGATGGCTCAAAAGCTCGCAGGAGGCGTAAAAGCAGTTGCAGTCGCAGTGCAGAATGATGCGGTCCATCGCGTTCACCTCGTTTCATGAACAGTGTAGCATAAAATGCGAAATAGAACAAGCGTTTGAAAATAAAAAGTGCCTGCCGAATGGCAGGCACCTTCTTGAATAGTTTTCGTCAATTTTCTCTCACGCTATACAGCGCCGCACCGATGGCGGTAGCAAACGTCGCGTTTTCGGGAATAATAAAATTGACATGGTAGAGCTGTTTGAACAGCTCGAACGTCTCCCTTGCTGGCGGCAGCATCGTCAGCGCGCCTGTGAGGACGACCGTGTCCGTGCCGCAGCACTTGCACGCGAGCACCGACATTGTGCCGATGGACTGGAGCACCAGGTTGACGATGCCGAGCATCTTGTCCGACGGCGTCGCGTCGTCGGCGACCTTGGCAAAGTTCGCCGCCGTGGCCTCGGGCGGGAGGTCGCCCACCTGCTCGCGCGAGAGGTCGGCCATCGTCAGGTCGATGTGGCTGAGGTCGCCGTCTTGGCAGAGCTTGCGGATCAGCGCGTACTGGTGTACGCCTGTCGTCAGCGAGCTGAGGCCCGCGAGCGTGCCGCCGCCCACGCCGCTGCCGATGAGGTGACGGATCTCTCTGCCCTTGTTGGCCCAGAGGAACGACGTGCCCGTGCCCATACTGACGACGACCGCGTGCTCCTTGCCCGAGAGGGCAAGGCCGCCCACGCCGACAGAGGGGAATTCTTCGACCTTGATGGTCTTCACGCCGTAGATATCGCCCTCGACATACGAAGAGCCCACGCCCGTGAGTGCGATGTGGCGGATGTCGGAGAGCTGTAAATTGTGTGTGGAAAGGAAATTGCCCATCGCGCCGTAGAGCGAGGTGAGCGGATCGTCAGCCTTGACGCGCAGCATGTCGATGACGGAAAGATCGGGGGCAAGACCGACGATCTTCGTACTCGAACCGCCGATGTCAATGCCTAAAATAACACCCATTGTGATGCTCCGTTTCTTTAGAAAGTCCCTTTATCATAGGGGACGCAATGGATAAAGTCAAGTAAAAAGCGGAAAAAGGGCGGAAAGCCTTGCTTTATTTTGGTATGCAGGATATAATGCACCTATTACAAGGCGCGGCACAGTCCGCGCCGTGACACTATGAGGTGACTATGAAAACCGATCAGAAGCTCAATATGACCATGCTCTGCGACTTCTACGAGTTGACCATGGGCAATGGTTACTTGAAAGCAGGGTTCCAGGATCGCATTACCTATTTCGACGTTTATTTCCGCTCGGTGCCGGACGGAGGCGGGTACGCCATTGCTGCCGGTCTTGACCAGCTGATCGACTATATCGAGGATCTGCACTTCGACCAGCAGGACATCGACTACCTGCGCGGGAGAGGTATCTTCTGCGAGGAGTTCCTCGACTATCTTGCAAACTTCCACTTCAGCGGCGACATTTACGCCGTGCCCGAGGGCACGCCCGTCTTCCCGAAAGAGCCGATGGTCGTCGTGCGCGCGCCCGCGATCGAGGCGCAGCTGCTTGAAACGTTTGCGCTTTTGACCGTGAACCATCAGAGCTTGATCGCCACCAAGGCCAACCGCATCGTCCGCGCCGCCAAGGGTCACGCCGTGATGGAGTTCGGTTCCCGCCGCGCGCAGGGCTCCGCCGCCGCCATCGACGGCGCTCGTGCTGCCTATATTGCGGGCTGCTGCGGCACTGCCTGCACCATCTCCGACCAGCTCTACGGCACGCCCGCGCTCGGCACGATGGCCCACGCCTGGGTGCAGATGTTCGACACCGAATATGATGCATTCGCGACGTACTGCAGGCTCTACCCGCAGAACGCCGTCCTGCTCGTCGACACCTATAACACCTTAAAATCCGGCATTCCCAACGCCATCAAGGCGTTCAACGACGTGCTCAAGCCCATGGGCATCAAAAAGTGCGGCATCCGCCTGGACAGTGGCGACATCGCCTATCTTTCCCGCAAGGCACGCAAGATGCTCGACGAGGCGGGCTGGACGGAGTGCACCATCACCGTTTCGAACTCGCTCGACGAGTACCTCATTCAGGACCTCTGGATGCAGGATGCGAAGATCGACGCCTTCGGCGTCGGTGAGCGTCTCATTACCGCCAAGAGCGAGCCGGTCTTCGGCTGCGTCTATAAGCTCGTCGCAGTGGAGGACAAGGACGGCAATATCGTCCCCAAGATCAAGATCAGCGAGAATGTCGGCAAGATCACGACACCGCACTTCAAGAAGCTTTACCGCTTCTACGGCCGCGACACCGGCAAGGCCATCGCCGACTATCTGACGGTCTACGACGAGACTGTGGATGACAGCAAGAATCTTGAGATCTTCGACCCCGACGCCACGTGGAAGCGCAAGGAAGTCTACCACTTTGAAGCACGCGAGCTGCTCGTGCCCATCTACCAGAAAGGCAAGCTCGTCTACAAGCGTCCCGGCATCGAGGAGATCAAAAAATACTGCGCCGAGCAGGTCGATACCCTCTGGGACGAGGTCAAGCGCTTCGATAACCCGCATAACTATTATGTGGACCTCTCGCAGAAGCTCTACGACATCAAGACCGAGCTTTTGAACGAGAAGAACGAGCGCTACGAGAAGAACTGAGGAAAACAAAAAATCAAAAACAGGGAACAGCCAACAGGAGGGGACTGAGACTGCGATGAAGGGATTCCAGATTCAGCAAAAGGGCGAGCGGCGCATTTCTGCGGCGCTGCGGATCATGCTGGTCGTCGTCCTGCTTGCGGTGCAGATCGGCTTTGTTGTCGCCATCTCCTACTTTATGCAGGAGTATCTGGCGCTGGCCTACGGCGTCGTACAGGTCGGCGCGCTGTTCCTTGCGGTGCATATCTACAATGAACCAGGTGAGCTTTCCTATAAGCTCATCTGGTTCATCCTGCTTTTGCTGGCCCCGCCGGTGGGTATGATTCTCTGGTTCCTCTGGGGCGGCGCGGCGCAGAAGCGCCATCTGCCGCGGAACACCAAGCGCTTTCCTGACGAGCCGGAGAGCGTGCGCATGCGCAGTGAGATCGCCGTCGACAAGCTCACGCGCCAGCTGCCCGCTTGGTCGCGCACGGCAAACTACCTCTGCCGCCGCGACTTCCAGCTCTATCAGAATACCTCTGTCACGTACCTGCCCGAGGGCGCGATTTTGCTGCGTAATCTCATTGACCGCGCAGCCAAGGCGGAGCGCTTTATTTTCCTTGAATACTTCATTCTGGCTGAGGGAAAGCTCTGGGATGAGCTTGAAAAGATCCTCTGCGCCAAGGCGCGCGAGGGCGTTGAGGTCAAGATTATTTTCGACGACTTCGGCAACATCAAGCGCTTTTCTGGCGAGACGATCGACCGTCTGCGCGAGGTGGGCGTCGAGGTATTCATCTTCAACCCCGTGCACGAGTATGTGAACCGCCTGCACTTCAACTACCGCGACCACCGCAAGATCGCTTGCATCGACGGTGACGTCGCCTACACCGGCGGCGTGAACATCGCCGACGAGTACGCCAATATCATCGAGCGCTTCGGCTACTGGAAGGACAGCGGCGTATGTCTTGAAGGCGAGGGTGCCTGGGGCCTGACGGCAAGTTTTATCCGCATGTGTGTGAACCTCGGCGGCGTGATGCACAACGAGCACGACTATTACCGCCCCCATACGCCGGTCAAAAGCGAGGGCTTCTGCCAGCCGTTTACAGACGGACCGCAGAACAACCCCGACAATCCGGCCGAGGATGTGTTCCTCCAGATGATCTCCGGCGCGCGGCGCTTCCTCTATATCACGACGCCGTACTTCATCCCCGATGAGAGCCTGATGCGTGCATTGTGCATCGCGGGCGACGGGGGCGTGGACGTGCGGCTGATGCTGCCGGGCAAGCCTGACCACTGGTACGCCGACTGCGTGGCGGAGTCGTACTTTGGCGAGCTGCTCAAACACGGCGTAAAGGTATACCGCTATACCCCTGGCTTTCTGCACGGAAAAAGCATCATGGTCGACCGCGAGGCGGCCTTTGTTGGCTCGGCGAATATGGACTACCGCAGCTTTGAGCTCGACTATGAGTGCGGCGTGATGGTCTACAGCGCGCCGATGATCGAATCGCTGCTCGAGGATATGGATATGATCGTCGACCACAGCCGTCTCGTCACAAAAGAGGAGTGGGCCAAGCGCAGCGTCCTGCGCCGCGTGTTCGAGCCGCTGCTGCGTTTGTTCGCCATCTGGATGTGACGGGAAAGTGGGGAAGAGGCAGGAATTTTCCAAATTTTGATTTTTTGGAAAATTTCCTGTTGACAAATGCAAAGTTCCTGCTATAATAACATTTGTTCGCTGAACGACACAGCACAGCGAACAACGCAATATAGCGGGATTGTGTAATGGTAGCACAGCGGACTCTGACTCCGTATGTGAGGGTTCGAATCCTTCTCCCGCTGCCAAAGAACCACGGCCGAAAGGTTGCGGTTCTTTCTTTTTAGCACATGATTTGGGCACTTTTGACGCAGAAAAGTTGCATTTGCATTTTGACAGAATACGTTTTACCCCTAAGTTTACCCCAATTAAAAGTTTTACCCCTTAACGGGGACAAAAGCAGCTCCGCCGATGATGAGATCGACGGAGCTTTTTTCATGCCTTTTTGAGATTTTCAAAATAGCCCTGCATCCGGGCGGCGCTGTCCTCCTTCATGCGCTCTGAGACGTGACCGTAAACGTCCAACGTAAAAGCGGCGGTCGCATGGCCGAGATTTTCTTGCACGGTTTTCACGTCGTCACCGTTTTGCAGGGAGAGCACGGCGAAGGTGTGGCGCAGATCATGCACACGGGCGTCCGGCGCTCCTGCTTTGGCTGCAATCTTCTTATGATGTGCATAAAGACGCTGTGGGTGCAGGTGGTCGCCGAGCGCATTTGTGAAAACGAGCCGACAGGTGGCGTACTGCTTGGCGGGGTCTATCCAGTCCTGCCAAAGATCACCGGCCTGTAAACGCCTTTGCGCCTGCTTGGAGCGAACGGCGCGCAGCATATCCATGACGAAGGGAGCGGGGCGCAGGATGCGCGTCTTGTCGTTTTTGAGGGCGGCAAACTGGAAACCGCCGGCCTCGGCGGGGCGTTTCTGCAACTGCTTGCAAATCTTGAGCGTGCCTTTTTTGAAGTCGATACAATCCCATGTCAGGCCCAGCGCTTCGGCTTCACGCAGGCCGGTAAAGAGGATTACTTTCAGAATATCTCCATAATCGTTGTCGGCATCCGCTGCGGCGAGATAAGACTTGACCTGTTCGTCGGTAAGCGGCATGATCTGCGCTTTCTCGACGCGGGGAAGGTCTACCATGTCACACGGATTGCGTGCGATGTAGCCCACCTTGACGGCCTGAGAAAGGGCCTTTGTCAGAACGCCGTGAACATTGCGCACAGTCTTTGCGTTGAGCGGTGCGGTCTCCGTGACGACGACGCCGTCCTTTTTGATAATCTTGCCCTGCTTGTCCCGTTTGGGAACAATGCGGCCATTGGCGAGCAGATCGTTGTAAAAGCCCTGGATGATATGCGGCGTGAGTTTGGTGAGTTTCACCGCGCCGAGGGCGGGCTTGATGAGCCTTGGCGATATCGACCGTGCCACGGAGGAACTCGGCAAGCAATTCGATAACCTGCTGCAGGAGGCGAGCAATGCGGTGAACGCAGAAGAGTATGCTGAACGATTCCGCGCGATCTCCGACATGATAGAAGAGCTGAAACGCCGGAAAGCCAATATCTTGCAGATCCGTCAGGAACAGGAGCAGATCGAGCGCCGCGTGCATGCAGCGACCGCAGTGATGAACACGATCCCTTCTGAACTGACAGAGTGGGATGACAGCATCGTTTATCAGATGCTCGAAAAGGTCAGTGTCCTGTCGAGAGAAAAGATCCGCGTGACATTTCGAGGTGGGACGGAGATTGAGCAGGTGGTCGATCAGCCGAAGAGAAGAAAGTTTGCATGACGCTTGCCCCTTGGGAGCAGATCGTGCAGATCTGCTAAGATCCAGCGGAAAAGGAAGTAAAGGAAAGAGCGGTGCAGCGCCGCTTTTTCCTTTGCGGCTTTGTAATTTATAGATTGTCTTGAGCCCTACGTAAGAAAATAGTATAATAAAATATGTAATATACTGGCAAGAAAGGTGAACAACCGAATCGAATGAGGAGCAAGATTATGTTTTCAGCAATTAAGTCTTTTGCCAAAAGAAGCAGAGTCCTTTTTATTGATAGTTGCTGTTAGTATAACTTTATCGTATTACATATCATATGACATACCAGAACTGATTTCTGGTATTGAGAAATGGTACAAGTTATTTTCAGATTTGAGCATCGGGGTAATAATCAATTTCATATTTTATGTGTTTCAGGTCTATATACCGAGACGTGAAGAAGAGAAGGCGACTTTGCGAATCATTGATCCTGATTTAACTAAGATATGTCAGGGAATACAGGAAATACTGCTTGTAGCGCAGACCTATTTGTCCGGGTTTGAAAAAGGAAAGATTCATATAGTTGAGAGCTCAGTTTATTATATGAAGATGACGACGGCCGATGCGGGTGAAGGTTGGACACGGCATTTTGACCTATATAAGGATTTTAGTCAGCTAAAAAAAGGCGTCGTTGAAACGACGGATAGACTACTATCGTCAGCTTTGCTTCAGGGGTGTGATAAAGAAGTAGTTGAACTTCTGGGGAAACTACAGCGAAACGGCTTTTTGCAAGCACTCGAAGCTGCTGAAAATAATAAGTTTGACCCCGATTGCTACTATACAGATTTTGAAAATTGCTATTCAGATTTTTGCGCAATATTTGAGGGGTTGAAAAGCTATGTTAGCGAGTACAAGGTGCAATATATCAGACCATTAACGCTTGCGGAAATTGCCTTTTTCGAAGCGCGAATGAGCCTTGCAAAACAAGCAAAGGGTGGGATTCCGCATATCTATATGAAAGGGTGCAACTGATAACATCGTAGCTGTATTTTCGAATTAGAGCGATACAAGAGTGAATTTCTCTTTTAGCCGTTTTTTCTTTTTGGGGGAACACTATATAATCTGAAAGAGGGTAATTTTATGAAAAGACGAAAACGAACGGCAACATTTATTTTATATGTGATTGTGATTTTTACCATTGCAGCTGGTTGCGGTAAGCAGAAAGAGCCGATTATAGAGCAGCCTGCGCTGGAGACGGTGGAATACTCCAACCTGACCGATGAGGATTCCCGCAAACAGCTTTCCGAGCTTCTTTCGAATGCAGGAATCGAAGGATCACGCAGCACTGCACTGATGGATCGGGTGGAACAGTTCAACGCCAGCGTCAAGAGCGAGTGGCTGACCGACGGTTTCGAGAGTGCCGCGCCGACCGACACCAAGTATGATCCCTACGAAATGCAGGATGAATGGACGGCGGCAAACGGCAGCTTTCCCGGTTATAACTGCCGCATTACAGCCTTTGGATTGTTCAGCGAATTCATCACAGCAGGGGCCGACCAGCCGGAGGTACAGGGCGAGGACTCGCTCTTTACCGATTTAGAGACAGTCGACGCCGATCCTAACGCGCTCTGCGGTGACAGCATCTCCAAATTCTGCGCATTGTTCGCGCCGGTGAATGCCGCGGACAGCACAGAGGTCGAAGCGCAGGTCAAAGCGCTTCAGGAGGGCTGGGCAGCCCGCGGCATCGCGTTTGCCGACAGCAAAGTGAGCATGATCTCTGTTGTCTTCCACGATAAATTCTCGGATGAAGACAACACGCTGTTCATTGGTCATGTCGGTGTGCTGCTGCCAGCGGAGGACGGTACGATGTACTTCATCGAAAAGGTGGCGTTCCAGGAGCCGTACCGTCTGGTGAAACTCCAGAACCGCACAGAACTGAGCGACTACCTGATGGAGAAATACGACACCTCTTGGGGTCAGGATACGACACACCCCTTCATCATGGAGAACGATACTCTGATGGACGGATACCGACCGAACCCTCTGGAGGAAACAAACCCTTAAAATTGAAACAGCGGCGGGATGGCATTGCCATTCCGCTGCTTCTACTTTACAGAACAGGCACACAACGCCAGAAAGGAGAAAGCCCATGAATATCCGCAAGCCTACAGATTACAGCCTCCTATTTTCCGAACTGGACAGACTTATGGCTGAGCAGCTTTCACAGATGGAATTGTACTGCGAGATTGGCCGAGTGGTCAGCGGCAGGGTCGAGAAAGGAGCGGCTGTCGCGGCGTCGGAATACCTGCAAGCCGCCTATCCCACAGCCGATGGCTTCTCTCCCCGCAATGTGCGCCGGATGCGCGCGTTTTACGCAGCCTACGAGAAAACTTCTGAAATCACGCGGCTGGCGATGCACCTCGGCTGGACGCAGAATGTGGCGATTTTAGAAGGGTGCGGCAGCAGCGAGGAACGGGCGTGGTACATCCGCGCCGCACTGCATTTTGGATGGAAGAAAGCGAAACTGCTGGATGCTATAGAAACTCAGGCGTGGCTGCATTCTTCTCTCGACGAACAGGCTCTTTCCTGCTATACTGAGGAAAAAGAAATATCTCAGGAGAGCGAGTACGATGACAAAGATACTCTTTGTGTGCCACGGCAACATCTGCCGCAGTCCGATGGCAGAGTTTGTGATGAAGGACTTGGTGAAGAAGGCAGGGCTTGCCTCACAGTTCCATATCGAGTCGGCGGCCACCAGCCGAGAGGAGATCGGCAATCCGGTCTATCCTCCGGCGCGGCGCAAGCTGGCGGAACATGGGATATCCTG
>OGLV01000049.1_pt1 | contig 56025 bp, 49 predicted proteins | sample 1572851 | NCBI WGS metagenome assembly OGLV01 (sample SAMEA2582005, study PRJEB24529) | metagenome | biome: Human gut stool | place: China | collected 2011
TCCCTCCGCGCAGGCGCGGAGTAAAAAGGGAGCCGGGAACCGGCTCCCTTTTTGTTTAGCAAAGCTTTGCTCCCGCAGGAATTTTATCATCCACCATAATAAGGTTGAGGACCTCCTCACCCTTCTCGGTGTGGACAGCAGAGAGCAGCATGCCGCAGCTCTCAAGCCCCATCATCTTGCGCGGGGGCAGGTTGACGATGGCGACGAGCGTCTTGCCGACGAGCTCTTCGGGCTTGTACCACTTGTGGATGCCGGAGAGGATCTGGCGGTCGGTGCCGGTGCCGTCGTCGAGCGTGAAGCGCAGGAGCTTTTCGCTCTTCTTCACGGCCTCGCAGGCCTTGACCTTGACAGCGCGGAAGTCGGACTTGCAGAACGTGTCGAAGTCGACCTTTTCCTCGACCATCGGTTCGAACTCCATCGCGGGGAGAGCTGCCTTCTTCTGCGCCTCCTGAATGGCCTCGAGCTCTTCGAGCGCCTTCTGCGCGTCGACGCGCGGGAAGATGGCCTCGCCCTTGTGGACGGTGACGGTGGCGCTCAGGCTGCCCCACTTCGCGGCGCTGTCCCAATCGCGGCAGCACTCGCACGCGCCGATCTGCGCGAAGATCTTCTCGCAGGAATCAGGGATGAACGGGGTGAGCAGCACCGTGCAGATGCGGATGCTCTCGAGCAGGTTGTACATGACGGAAGCGAGGCGGGGCTTGTTGGCCTCGTCCTTGGCGAGCGCCCAAGGTGCGGTCTCGTCGATATACTTGTTGGCGCGCTGGATGCACTTGAAGATGAGCTCAAGCGCGTTCTGGAACTGGAACTTCTCCATCTCGGTCTCGTACTTGCCGCGAAGGGCCGAGAGCTGAGAGATGAGCTCGTCGTCGAGCGCATCGGCCTGACGGCTTTCCGGCAGCGTGCCGCCGAAATATTTTTCGACCATGGCCGTCGTGCGGGAGACGAGGTTGCCGAGGTCGTTGGCGAGGTCGACATTGATGGTGTTGATGAGCAGTTCATTCGAGAAGTTGCCGTCCGAGCCGAACGGGAACGTGCGCAGCAGGAAGAAGCGCAGCGCGTCCACACCGAAGCGCTCGGCGAGCACATACGGGTCAACGACGTTGCCCTTGGACTTACTCATCTTGCCGCCATCCATGACGAGCCAGCCGTGGCCGTAGACGTGCTTGGGAAGCGGCATGCCCATACTCATGAGCATCGCGGGCCAGATGATGGAGTGGAAGCGGACGATCTCCTTGCCGACAAAATGCACGTCGGCGGGCCAATACTTGTCGTAATCGTCGTACTTCTCGTTCATAAAGCCGAGCGCCGTGCAGTAGTTGAAGAGCGCATCGACCCAGACGTAGACAACGTGACCCGGGTCAAAGTCCACGGGGATGCCCCAGGTGAAGCTCGTGCGGGAGACGCAGAGGTCTTCAAGGCCCGGCTTGATGAAGTTGTTGACCATCTCGTTGACGCGAGAGGCGGGCTGGAGAAAGTCGGTGTCCTCAAGGAGGTCCTGCACGCGGTCGGCGTACTTGGAAAGCTTGAAGAAGTAGGCCTCTTCCTCGGCGTCCTCGACCTCACGGCCGCAGTCGGGGCACTTGCCGTCAACGAGCTGGCTCTCGGTCCAGAAGCTCTCGCAGGGCTTGCAGTACTTGCCCTTGTAGGTGCCCTTGTAGATGTCGCCGTTGTCGTGCATCTTCTTGAAGATCTTCTGGATGGCCTCGACATGGTAGTCATCCGTTGTGCGGATGAAGCGGTCGTTCGAAATATTCATGAGCTTCCACAGATCGAGGATGCCCTTTTCGCCGCAGACGATGTTGTCGACGAACTGCTGCGGGGTCACGCCCGCGGCCTTGGCCTTATCTTCGATCTTCTGGCCGTGCTCGTCGGTGCCGGTCAGGAACATGACGTCATAGCCCGTCAGGCGCTTGTAGCGTGCCATCGCGTCGGTCGCTACGGTGCAGTAGGTGTGGCCGATGTGGAGCTTGTCGGAGGGGTAGTAGATGGGGGTCGTGATATAGAATTTCTTCTTGTCCATTGGTGTTTTCCTCTTTTCTGCCCGCGCCGAATGAAAGCGGGGCGTAATTATTTACAGTCTACCACCGAAAGGGCGGTATTTGCAAGGTTTTACAGAATTTTTCCCCAAAAGAAGAAAGCGCGGCGCCATAAGCACCGCACTTTTTCGATTTGAAAGAACAAACCCACCGCATTTGCCGCCCCCAGGCGGCAAACAGGCATAACGCATCGCAGATTTTCGCGTCCGCAGACGAGAAATAAATTTCAATCGTAATTTGTCGCGACATGTGCGTGACAAATTACTCTTTGCGCGGAGCGCGTGTCGCAGCCGCCCTGCGGGCGGCAAGGCGCGAAGCGCAGCGAAACTCCTTCAAAAAAGCGGCTTTGCCGCTTTTTTGAAGTTATAGCGAGTCATCCTCGTCGATCCACTTTTGCACCGGAACGATATCAAACTCCTCCTCCGTCCGGCGGATCACCACCTCGTCGATGCCGGCGTTGATGATCATGCGGCGGCACATGGGACAGCTCGTCGCGTCGTGCAGCAGCTCGCCGCTGCGCGCGTCGCGGCCGACTAAATAGATCGTCGCGCCGACCATGTCGCGCCGCTGGGCGGAGATGATGGCGTTCGCCTCGGCGTGGACGCTGCGGCAGAGCTCGTAGCGCTCGCCGCGCGGGACCTTGAGCTGCTCGCGCGTGCAGTAGCCGAGGTCGACGCAGTTTTTGCGTCCGCGCGGCGCGCCGTTGTAGCCGGTGGAGATGATCTCATCGTTTTTGACGATGATCGCGCCGTAGACGCGGCGCAGGCACGTCGCGCGCTCGAGCACCGTCTGCGCGATGTCTAAGTAGTAATTCCGCTTGCTGACACGCTCCATATTGAGTCCTCCTTGTTGTTTTATCGAGAGATATTTCGATTTGTTATCAAATTTTGCTTCCCTGGGTGACCGTTTGCCGCTCAGACGCCCTGCAAGTCGAAGGTCGGTGTGTATTCCTCTTTCGCGCTCGAGAGCTCCTGACAAAAGCCGTCGGTCAGGCCGCAGTCGCGCATGTATTGCACCGCCGTGCGGTACTCGCGCTCATTTAAGCGCCGCGCGAGCGCGCCGGTCGCGCCGCTCTGCGGCGTATACTGGCTCATGAGCGAAAAGAGCACGGTCTTTGGCGGAAAATGCGTCGAGACATAGTCGATGACGCGCTTGGTGTTCTCCAGCTGCCCCGGCAGGACGAGGTGGCGCAGGATGACGCCGGACTTCATCAGCCCGTCCTCGCCGATCTGATACGGTCCGACCTGACGCACCATCTCGTCGATGGCCGCGGTGGCAACTTCAAAGTAGTCCGGCGCGGCGGAAAGCTCGCGCGCGGGGCGTTCCATGGCGTATTTTAAGTCGGGCAGATAGATCTGCACCTTACCCTCAAGCGTTCTGAGCGTTTCCACGCGCTCGTAGCCGCCGCTGTTCCACACAACGGGGACGGGAAGCGGCTGATCCAGCGCTTCGAGCACCCAGGGGGTGAAGTGCGTGGGCGTGACAAGATCGATGCAGTGCGCGCCCTGCGAAACGAGGCCTTCCATGATCTCGCGCAGATGCGTGGGCGTAATGACCTTGCCGAAATTCTCGTGGCTGATGCGCCCGTTCTGGCAGAAGACGCAGCCCAAATTGCAGCCGGAGAAGAAGATGCAGCCCGCGCCGTTTTTCCCGCTGAGCACAGGCTCTTCCCACAGGTGCAGCATGGCGCGCGCGACGACAAGCCCAGCAGGCATGCGGCAGACGCCGCCCGCTTTCTCCGCCGTGCGCTCAGCATTGCAGCGGCGGGGACAGATCTCGCAGCGCATCAGTCGCCCGTGCCCTGACCGTTGAAGTCGGGGCCGAGGTCGCCGAGCATCCAGTGCTTGCGGCACAGGCCGATGTACTGGTCGTTCGCGCCGATGACGACCTGCGCACCCTGCTTGACGACATGGCCCTGCGCGTCAAAGCGCGCGTTGAACGCGGCCTTTTTGCCGCACCAGCAGATGGTCTTGACCTCTTCTAACTTGTCGGCCATGACAAGCAGCTCGTAGCTGCCGGGGAAAAGGTCGCCCTTGAAGTCGGCGCGCAGCCCGTAGCAGAGGACGGGGATGCCGCAGTCGTCGACGAGATGGACGAGGTATAAGACCTCCTCCTTTGTCAAAAACTGCGCCTCGTCGACGATGATGCAGGCGTTTTTCTTGAGCTTCTCCTCGTCCATCTGCCGCATCTCGTGGAAGTAGACGCAGGGATATTCAAGCCCGATGCGCGAGTGCACCATGTGGTCGCCGTCGCGCGTGTCGAGCTGGGGCTTGCAGAGAAGCGTCTTCTGCCCGCGCTCTTCGTAGTTGAAGCGCGCCATCAGCGCGTTGGCCGTCTTGCTCGAGCCCATCGCGCCGTATTTGAAGTAAAGCTGTGCCATGGTCGTTGTTCTCCCTCTCTTATTGCAGCCGCGCGCGAACGAGCGCGGCAAATTTCCTGAATGCGGTGGGGATGGCGGCGGCGTCGAACGCCGCGGCGTCCGCCCAGAATAGATCGTCGCTTTCGCCCGTCACGTCGGCGAAGTAGCCCTTCATATCCCACTCGATGTGGGTGAAGATGTGCTTCGCGCTGCCCGTGGGTTCGACAGTTTGCGCCGAAAGCCCCATCTGCGCAAGCGCAAGCGAAACGCCCGCCTCGTCGAGGTTCCCCAAAACGCTCGGGAATTCCCAGAGTGAGGCGAGAAGTCCCGTGTCCGCGCGCTTTCGCAGCGCGGCCTTGCCGTTTTGAAAGAGCAGCAGCACGGTGCGCTCCTCAATCTTGCGCGCCTTTTTCTTCGCGCGCACGGGAAGGACTTCGGTGAGGCCGTTTTTGTACGCCTCGCACATCATTCGCGCGGGGCAGATCTCGCACTTCGGCGCGCCGTTCGGCAGGCACACGGTCGCGCCGAGGTCCATCATCGCCTGATTGTACGCACCGGGGCGGGCTAAGTCGATGGCGTCGTTGAGATGCGCGGTGAATTGCTTTCGTACCCTCGCGTCCATGATGTCGTCGGCGCAACCGCTGACGCGCGCGGCGACGCGCAGCAGATTTCCGTCCACCGCGGCGACCGGCTCGCCGAAGTTGATCGAGGCGATGGCGGCGGCGGTGTAGTCGCCGATGCCGGGGAGCGTTTTGAGGCTTGCACAAGTGCGCGGCAGCTCGCCGCCAAAGTCGGAGACGATGACCTTTGCCGCCTTTTGCAGATTCCGCGCCCGCGAGTAGTAGCCAAGCCCCTCCCAGAGCTTCAAGAGCCGTTCCTCCGGCACGGTGGCTAACGCCGCGGCGTCGGGCAACTCTGCCATAAAGCGCTCGAAGTACGGAATGACGGCACTCACGCGCGTCTGCTGGAGCATGATCTCCGAGACCCACGTGCGGTACGGCGTGACGACGCTGCGCCACGGCAGCGTGCGGCCGTTTAAGTTATACCACGTGAGCAGCGGCGCGGTCAGAGCATTTAAGTTTTCCCAATGTTCTGTCATCATATCATTTGTTGAAGCGCGCAGCGAAGCCGCAGCGGCGGCAGAGTTCTTCGGCGGGCTTCCGCCGGGAGAAGCCCTCGCGCAGAGCACACGCACGCGGGGAGGTCAGAATTTCGTCAAGCGGCTGAGTGAAGAGGTTCCCCAGCGCCATGTCGCCCTCGTGGTCGAGGCAGCAGGGTACGACCGTGCCGTCGACAAGGACACCGAGCTGGTCGCGCAGACCGTAGCAGAACTGTGCGCCGGATTCGCCGGCGCTCAGATCGGGCCAGTCGAATTTGCCTGCGCGCTCCAAATACAGGTGGTCGCGCAGAAGAAAGCTGCCGTTTCGCATCTCGGGCCAGTTATCGCCTGTGCGGGAGCGCAGAAAGTCGAGAATTTCGCCGTTGCGCGCGTCCGCGCCGCCGTCGTTCCAGAGGCGCAGCGCGACGATGACGCCTTTTTTGGCGGCCCGCTCGGCAAAGTCCCAGACCTGCGTCAGATACGTAAGCTCCTGCTCGTCCGCGCCGTCGTTGCCCTCGAAGCTGTGGAGCGAGACGCTGATCTTGTGAAGGCTTTCGGCGGCAAGCAGCTCGTCGGAACGCTTTTGGAGCAGCGTGCCGTTCGTCGTGATGCAGATCTTCATGTCCCGCGCCTTGGCGAGGGCGAGGAGCGTCGGCAGCTCGGGGTGCAGCAGCGGCTCGCCCATCACGTGCAGATAGACGTACTGCACATACCCCTCGAGCCGCGAGAGGATAAGGTCGAATTCCTGCGCGCTCATCGTGCGCGGCGCGCGCTTTGTCTTGGGACAGAAGGAGCAGGCGAGGTTGCAGCGGTTCGTGATCTCAACGTAGGCTTTTTTCAGCATCGCGCGGCTCCTTTCGTGAAGTCAGGGGATAGATTCAAATATTTTACCATATCCGCGCGATTTTGCAAAGCCTTTTCCCCTTGCGCCGCGCCGCGGCGTCTGCTATGATACTACAGGCAAACTTCCATCCTCCGCAGCGAAAGGAGAAACCGCATGACCGTCACGTTTATCGCCCACAGCGCGTATCTTGTCGAATGGGACAAGTTCTATACGCTCTTTGACTACACCTACGAGCCCGACTACACGGGCGCGCTGCCGGAGCTGAACCCAGACAAGCCGCTGCTCGTCTTCGCGAGTCACAGCCACGAGGACCACTTCGACGCCAAGGTGTTCACACTTTTGGAAAAGTACCCCGACGCGCGCTTTTTCGTCTCGCGCGATACGCGCCTCACCGAGCGCAAGCGGCAATGGCTGAACATCTCCGACGAGGCCTTTGCCCGCACGACCGTCCTGCGGCCCGACAGCATCCTGCTCACCGACGTTGCGGGCGAGGATTTGAGCATCCGCGCCATCAAGTCGACGGACATCGGCAACGCATACCTTCTGCGCTGCGAGGGGAAGATGGTCTACCACGGGGGCGACCTCAACTGGTGGAACTGGGAGAGCGAGGGCAAGGCTTACTGCAACAACATGACCGTCCACTACCATGCGGCCATTGAAAAGCTCGCCTCCGCCGTGCGCAACGAGGCGACGGACAACAACATCGCGCCCGAGATCACGGCGGCGATGGCGCCGCTTGACCCGCGCCTTGGTGAAGGCAGCGAGGGCCTAGGCATCGAGTATCTGCTGAAGAATGTGACGGTGCAGCACATCTTCCCGATGCACATGTGGAAAAAGTATGAGGTCATCGACCGCTACATCGCCGCGCACCCGGACGAAAAGGGCATCATCGCGCGCATCACGCGCGACGGTCAGCAATTCGAGATTTGAAAATAAAAAGGAAAGCGCACTCGGCGATTCGGCAGGATATTCGTGTATGGGAAGAGATTTGTGGAGAAAAAACACTGACGTATTTTTTACTGGCTCACTGCCGTGAGAGGCATTTTGAGGATCTGACCGACGAAAATGACCGAGGGGGACTTGACGGTGTCCTTATTCAGGTCATAGATCTCAGTCCAGCGGTTGCCGCTGCCGAGCTGCTTGCTGGCGATCTTCCACAGGCTGTCGCCGGAGACGACGGTGTAGGTGTCGCCGCTCGCGGGCTGGGAGGGCTCCTCGGCGGGCTTTTCGGGCTGCGCGGGCTCAGTGGCGGTGCCGTTGCTCACGAGCGTGGTGCGCGGGTCATTGCCCGTGTAGCGGTAGAGCGGGAAGTTCTTCGTGGTCTCATCATACTTGAGCAGACCGTTCTGATAGATCGTGCCGTTGTAGCGTGCGCTGTCGCCGACGTCGGGCTCCATCAGCATGCCGATGATCGTGCCGCTCTCCTGATCCATGGGGATCACGTAAGCGCCCTTTTCGAAGGTGACTTTCGCGCTGTCGCGCAGGTCGGCGATGCAGCTCTTGGTGCCGTCGGCCTCGATATAATAGTACTGCTGGAGCTCGGCACTGGAACCGGCATTGAGCTTATAGTACTCTGCGCCGTGGCGGTCGAGCGTGTAGAGTAGTTTGTTGATCCACTCAACGTCCGCGGGGACGACGTAGGCAGTCGGGCGGGTGCGGCTGCGGACGATGGTGTCCTGCAGGCTGATGGCGTTGGCGCCGATGCTGTTGATGTTGCCGTAGATATCGGCGACATACTGGTGCAGCGGGGTTGGGCTCTTGACCTTGCCGGAGGCGCTCTGCTTGAGGACGAGAACGTCGGATTCGCTGTAGGTCTTGCCGGTCTCGGCGACCTTGGCGCGGGCGGTGTTCACGGTGTCCATAACGGTTTTGGCGTTGGCGGCGGTGGTGTCATAGATGGACTTGGTCGCAACGACCTGACCGTATACGCGGCGCGGCATGGCGAACAGCGCGCCGTCAGCGCCGTGACTCTCAATCAGAATGGAGATGGCGTTGCCGAGACCGTAGTAGGCGCGGCCAATGGGGTTATTGCTGGTGATGCCGTAGTGGTAGGCGCGGAAACCGGTGTCGAGCAGGTCTTTGTGCATCTTGTCGACGACAAGCTCGGTGGTCAGCTTGGTCACGGCGGGATCGTCGTTCAGGCTGGAAGCGCCGGTGATCTGGAAGTCATTGAGTTCGAACTTCTCGGGATCGTTATTGTAGTTGCCCATCTCGGAGAAGAAAAATTCGTGGTTGTCGATCACAACGTGCGGCATGAACTTGTAGTATGTTTCGTGCAGCATGGCCGTTTCCTTAGAGTTGATCGCCATGTGGTCGCGGTTCATGTCGATGCCGTCATAATCGGTGCGGACGAAGAGGAATGCGCCCTCCACATTGATGCGGGGGATCATCACGATATCGATCTTGTCGAGGATGTCCTCACCGTACTGGCCGCAGAGCTCCTGAATCATGACGAGCGCGCTCTCACCGGCGGCAGGCTCATAGGGGTGAATCTGGGCCTGCTGCCACACGATGGGCTTGCCGTCCTCGCGCAGGATCTTGGCCGCATCGTCCATGGTGGCGTTTGCGGGAATATTTTTCTTGGTGAACACGAGCACGGGGTAGTCGTAGCCATAGTGGGCAGTCTTACCGGCGCTGAAAACGTGCATGTAGCTGCTCTTAGTCGCGTATTCCTTGATGAAAGCGGTCATCTCTTCGTTGGTGGTGGCCTGATAGAGCGCGCGGCCCTCCTGGAAGGCGGGAGTGGTGAAGGGCTTGTAGCCGACGAGCTCGTCCGTGCCGAGCAGGTACTCCATCTCATCGGTTCCCTCGATGGGAACGCCGTAGCCAACGCCCTGGTCAAAACCTGCGGGGGCCTTTTCACCGTTCACGCCGACGGGATTGTTGTTACTGGTCTCATAGCCGGTGCCGGCGATGGGCGCAGTTTTGACGGGTAGTGTCTTCGCACCAGCTTTCAGGTCTGCCTCAGTGACGAGGAAGAGCTTGACGATGCTGTAATACTTGCTCTCGACCTTGCCGCGGACGAGATAACAGTAGCCGCCCGCCTCGGTAACGGTGTACTTGCCGTCCTTGTCCGGTTCAATGATTGTCAGCTTGGGATAGTTTTCGCTATTAGGCTCGGTGAAGGCCTTGACAATACCTTCGACGGTTTTTGCTTCACGTTTCTGATACCATGCGGGGATACCCTTGAACATGGTTACGACTACGTCGTTTGCGGGAACATCCTTAGGATATTCAAGCGTGATCTTCACGCTTTTCTCTGCTGCGATCGTGCTGGTCATCAGCATTGTGACGACCATCGCGAGAGCCAGCAGACAGTTCAGGGATCGCTGCATCATTTTTCTCATAGCTTCTTTTCTCCTTCTTAAAAACTGTCGGTACCGGAACATCATGCACGAACGGAAGAGAATTTACCCGTTAATTTCTGTTGACAATACCGATTCAGATAAGTAAACTGTAACTATTAAAGTCGCCTTTAAGTCAATAGGTTTTCGCGCGGTCATCTTAACAGTTTTTTGAGGAGATTTTCGTATGCCTTATACAATCGGAGAAGTGGCACGCATGATGAATATTGCCCCATCGACCCTGCGCTACTATGAAAAGGAGGGGCTGCTGTCTCTCGGCCTGCGCGCCAGCAACGGGCAGCGAGCGTACACAGACGACGATATTGCAACGCTTTCAATCATCGAGTACCTGAAATTCTGCGGTCTTCCGCTCAAGGAGATTCGCTCGTTCCTGCCGCTTGTTCGTCCCGGAGGCGAGACGCTGGAAGCGCGCCGCGCGATCATGGCCAAAGAGCGGGACAATGTCCTTGCGCAGATCGCGGCGCTGCAGACGAAGCTCGAACGGCTGGAATTCGGCTGCTGGTATTACGAGACCGCGCAGCAGTACGGCTCGGTGCTGCCGCTGTATGAATTTTCAGAGGAATGCTTTCCGCCGGAGCATCGGAATGTTCTGCGCGAGGGCTTTCGCCTGCCGCTCACGCACGTGCGGGCAAAGCTTGAATGGTGAAGTAAAAAAGGAGTCCTGAGACGCATGGTCTCAGGACTCCTTTTGTCATGGCTTTATTTTTTCCTGTTCCACGGGTGGTACTGGTACGACTGCTCCTCGCTCATGCCGAAGTAGCGCAGGTCCGTGCGGCCGTACTGGTCGCCCCAGGTGACGTCGATATGGTACTGCGTGCCGTCCAGCGTCGCGAGCGTCCAGATGTGGCTGTCGTTAAAAAGCGAGGTGCACTCGATGCCCTCGAGCTTCAAGAGCAGATTGTAAGCGCCCGTGTAGCCGTCGCACACGGCAAGGCCGCTGACAAGCGCGCCGTAGGCAAGATGGCTCGCGGAATCGTCTGCGGCGGCGTTATCGTAGCGGCAGTGGTCGCACAGCCATTGAAAATACGTGCGCGCGATCTCATACTGGCTCATGTCGTAGCTCAGCGTGCCGCTCTCCCAAAGGGAGTCGTGGACCTTGATCGCAGCGGCGAGCGCCTTGGCGCGGTACGATTCGAGCGTTTTGTCCGTACAGGCGGTGGACGAAAACGTGAGTACGACCTTGCCCGTCGAATACGAGCGGCAGGAGACGGCGTTGTACATCTGCTCGCAGTATGTTTTGACGCAGGAGGTGAACGTCTGCGTCAGCGCGCTGGCGGTGGCGGTGGTGAGGGGCTTGGAGTAGTTCAGCGTGATCGTGTGCTCGCCGCGCGCGAGCATATTGCGAACCAAACCATCGATGGCGGCGGTGTCCTTTGCAGATGTCGGGAGCGACGTGCTTGCCGGCGCTTTGACAAGGCTTGCGAGCGTCGCGTTTTTGACGGAGTGATACGGCGCGACCGTCCACGTGAGCGTCAGGCGCGTTTCGGGCTTGACCACGCGCGTCAAAAGCGCCGCGATTTCCGCGCGGCTGACGCTGCGGTCGGGGTAAAAGCTGCCCTTTGCGTCCATGCCGGAGAGCAGCCCGCGGCGGTACATCAGAAGTATTTCACTGCGGTAGGGCGTTTTGTCCGTCACGTCGGTGATATAGTCGCGGCTGGCGTAGGCCGAGGTGACGAGCGAGGCGTTGGGCTCGGTGTACCATTCCTCCGGCACGGCGAAGGCGAAAATGCCCGCCATCTGCGCGCGTGACGCGGGCAGGAGGTAGAAGCCCTCGAAGCTGTTGTCGAGCAAATTCTGGCTCTTCAAGTACGAGACATACGGCGCGTACCACGCCTCATTCTCCTTTGCCGCGGGGATGACCGCGTCGCTGCCGGTCGTATAGATGGCGCGCAGCCGCGCGGCGATGGTCAAAAGCTCGGCGATCGTCACATTGCCGTTCGGCGCAAAGGAACTCTCACTGCGGCCGTTGAGTAAGCCGTATTCATAGGCCGAGACGACCGAGGGGGCGAACCAGTCGCCGTCTTTCACGTCGGCAAACTGGCCCTCGTAGACGCGAAGAAGCACGAACGGGGCACTGTCTTCGCTCGTCGTCTCCTCCTGTGCGGGAGCGGCAATGTCCTGTGCGGGCTCCTCGCTGTAAGCAAAGGCGCTGATGCTCAGCGCAAGCGCGAGCACCGCGACAAGCAGCGCAAAGCGGAACTTCATGGCGTTTGCTCTCTCTTTCTCACATTCTCAAAATTTCACGGGGATCACGGGACTAAAATGTTCTGATCGTCGGCGGTGATATCCGTAGCGTAGGGGTTGAGCATCGAATTCGTCATCTCGAGCACCTGCTCGGGGTCGAGCGCGTAGACGGACATGCCCTTGTACCAGCCCGCACCGTCGCCGGGGAGGGTGGCAAAGCTGATGGCGTCCATGCCGCCCATACTGAGCGCCTGGTTGGCAAGCCACATGAGGTTGCCGAGCGTCAGGTCGGTCTTGACATACTTTAAGAACGTTTCTGCCATCGCGGGAACATTTTCAAGCTTCATGAGTTTTTGCGCCACGGTCTTCAAAAATGCCTGCTGCGTGCCGATGCGGCCGAGATCCTGCCGCCCGCCGTAGCCGGTGTTGTCGTTGTTGTGGCGGAAGCGCACGACCTCCATCGACTGCTGACCGCTGAGATGCTGCAATCCCTTTTTGAAGTGAATGTGCAGATCCTGGTAGGGGTCGTCGTAGTCCATGTCCTCGGGCACGTCGAACTCAACGCCGCCGATCTGGTCGATGAGCGCGATGAAGCCCTTTAAGTCGACGGAGACGTAGAAGTCCACGGGGACGCCGAGCATATCCTCGATGTTGCTGCGCAGCTTTTCCGTGCCGCCGTTATTGTAGGAGGAATTGAGCTTGTGGCCGTTGCTCATCAGCGTGTCGCGCGGCAGGCTGACGACGTCGACCGTCTTGTTTACCGCGTCAAAGCGCATGAGCATATTCGTATCGCTGCCGCCGGCGTCGTTGTCTACGCCGTAGAGCAGGATATTATAGCAGTATTTACTTTTGCGTTCCCTGCCGTTGGAGATGGTCTGGATGGCGTCGCTGTCTTCCGCCGTGCCGTCCTGCTGCGTCTGCTGGTCTTCGCTGTCCGTGACGGGCTCGGGCGCGCGCACGACGTACTTGACCGTCGCCACGACGGCCACGGTCAGGAAAAGAAGCGACAGAAGCGTCACGACCACGCGCTCGCCGCGGCTGCCGGACTGCTTTCTTTTGCGCTTTTTGGCCTTTTTGCTGCGGCGCGGCTCATCGTCATAGCCGCGCTCGTAATAATCCTGCTCTCTCATCTCAAAGCTGCTCCGATCATTTTTCTTTTAGTTTACAATAATGCATTCTACCCTGCGCGGCGGAATTGTGCAAGAGTAATTTTGCCGCGCGGGAGGCGCACTCTTATGTTAGACGCAAAAAGTCGAAAAAAGTTTCAAAATCCCTTGTATTTTTTTCGCGTGGCCATGCCGCCGCGGATGTGACGCTGGGCCTTGTTGACCTCCAGCACCTCCTTGACCTGCAAGTATAGGCTGCGGTTGAACTGCGGCAGGCGGTCCTGCAGGTCCTTGTGTACGGTGGACTTGCTCACGCCGAACTTTTTTGCCGCGGCGCGCACGGTGGCGCGGTTTTCGATGATGTAGGCGGCCAGCGCGCAGGCGCGCTCTTCCATGTTACCCTTCATGCAGCACACTCCTGACTCATGTTGCTCCATCTATATGCGTGCAGAAGGGGAATATGCGCATCGGGAATGAATACGCGGCAAAAACGTTGTGCAAAGCGGTTCAGGCGTGTTATAATTTCTCTGTCTACACCGAAGACGGCACAAACGAAACGACAGGGAGGTCCTGCATGGAAAATAAACTCATCCGCAGCAAATACTTTTTATACCTGACCGAATTTTTTGCCGGTATGTCCGTCATGGCGGTCGAGCTCGGTGCGAGCAGGCTCATGGCCCCGTACTTCAGCTCGTCGCAGATCGTGTGGACCGTTATCATCGGCGTCATTATGATCGCGATGGCCATCGGCAACGTCTGGGGCGGCAAGCTCGCCGACAAGAGCGCGACGCCCGATAAGCTCTACCGCCGCCTCATCATTGCGGCCATCTGGATCGCGCTCATCCCGTTTGTGGGACGGTACCTGATCGCGGGCATCTCGCTGCTGCTGGCGCTTTTTGTGACGAAAAACTTCCTCGTCTGGGCGGCGCTCGCGGCGTGCCTTGTGATCTTCGCGTTCCCGTGCGTGCTGCTCGGCACCGTCACGCCGTCGCTCACGCGCTTCACGGTCGACAATCTCGACGACACGGGCAAGACCGTGGGCAGGCTCAACGCGCTCAACACCATCGGCAGCATCATCGGAACCTTCGTGCCGACGTTTGTGACGATCCCCGCCGTCGGCACGGCGGCAACGTTTTTGATCTTCTCCGGTGTGCTCGCGGCCATCGGCATCGCGTACTTCGTGTTCGAGAAGAAAAAGAGCGTGCCGGGGATCGTCTCCGTCCTTTTGATCGCTGGACTGTGCTTTGCCCTGCCGTCTTACAGCTTCGCCTTCTGGCAGAGCGACATCACGCTTGAGGACGAGTCCATCTACAACTATTTGCAGGTGCAGGACGACGCGAAGCGCACGACACTCTCGACGAACGTGCTCTTCGGTGTGCAGAGCGTGCAGGTCAAGGGCGACGCGCTGACGGGCATGTACTATGACTACGCGCTCGCCGCGCCCTGCATGGCGGGCATGGATGGCACGGACAACGAAAACCGCAGTGTGATGATCCTCGGCATGGGCTCTGGCACGTACGCGAGCTACTGCACGCGCTATTTCCCCGGCGCGGGCGTGCAGGGCGCGGAGATCGACAAAAAAATTGCCGGCATCGCGAAGGACTACTTCGGACTTCCAGGCAGCGTGACCGTCGCGGTCGAGGACGGGCGCACGTACTTAGCCGCGAGCGAGGAAAAGTTTGATGTCATCATGGTCGATGCCTATCAGGACATCACGATCCCGTTCCAGCTCTCGAGCGTTGAGTTTTTCAACGAGGTGTGCTCTCATTTGAAGCCGAACGGCGTGATGGTCGTGAACCTCAACATGACGTCCGCGGAGAACGGCTCGATCAACGAATACCTCTGCGACACGATGGCGAGCGTCTTCCAGCACACCGTCACCGCGCCGGTGAAGGGCAACACGAATACCGAGGTCTTCTGCACGAACGCGGATGACTGGGAGGAGACGTTCCTGCGCAGCATCGCAAAGCTCAAGGACAGCGACTATGCCGATATGATGCGCACGGTGTACTCGAAGCTCACGCCCTATGAGGGCGGAAGCTGCATCCTGACGGACGACAAGGCCCCTGTCGAGGTGTTGGGCATGCGCGTGCTCGATGAGCTCATCGGCGATGAGCTCAACTACTACAAAGACGAACTGAGAACCGGCGGCCTGTCCGCACTGATCGGAAATTGAAGATAAAAAAATCCCCGCGCCCACGGCGCGGAATTCTTTTCAGGGTAGAGAGCCTCGCAGAGTTTTTACCCGCAAGGGGTACGCAGCATCCGTAAGGCAGCAAAGCTGCCAACGGCTGCCCAGGTGCCGCGCACGGCACGAAATAAATTCAAATCGGTTTTCCGCCGCGACATGTGCGCCCTCCAGAGGGGCTTCTCTTGCCCGCTGCGGGGCAATTCACCTTCTGGCAGAAAACTCTTTGCGCGAAGTGGAAACCGGCGAAGTGCCGCCAGCGGCGGAAACAGCAAGTCGGTTTCGAGGAAGCGGCACGATTGGCGCGCCTGCAAGGGCGCGGGAATCGTAGTGCCGCAACGGTGTAAGGTCGAATTGTCCGCTTTTAGCGGACAACCGAGGCACAGAACGCAGCGAAACCTTCTCAAAAAAGTGGCTTTGCCACTTTTTTGATTACAAAATCAGCATCAGCACAGGAATCACGACGAAGCACGCGATCGTGGAGAGGGCGGCGCCCTGCGCGGCGAATTCCTCGTCCGCGCCGTATTCCGCGGCGGCGACGACCGTCTGCGTCACGACCGGCATCGCCGTTTCAACGATGAGCACGTCATGGGCAAGGCCCGTCACGCCGAACGCCCTGCACAGCGCGACCGAGAGCGCCGGCGCGAGCAGGAAGCGGAAGATCATCGAGATGCCTAAGTCGCGGTCGAGCCGGACATTTTTGAGTCCGATGTCGTGGATGATGTAGCCCGTGAGCAGCAGCGCCAGCGGCGTGACGAGGTTGTTCATATAGCGGCAGTAGCTCATCACGAGCGAGGGAAGTTTGACTTCAAACCACACGAGCGCGAGGCCGACGAAAACGGCGATGACGGCGGGCGTGGTCAGGAATTTTTGGAGCATCTTGAGGTCAAAGCCGCGGCTCTCACCCGACCAGCGCACAAGCGAGAGAAACAAGAGCTGAACAAAGCTGGTGTTGACGAGGTAGTAGAGCATGACATAGGGCGTGCAGGTGTCGCCAAAGAGCTCGGTACACATCGCAAGGCCGACGAAGATGGCGTTCGACACCGAGCACATCATCATAAAAACGCCGAGCTTTTTGCGCGGCAGCTTTATGAGCCTGCCGACGAGCAGTGACAGAACTGTGATGACCACGGTGCCGAGCAGCGGCACGAGCAGAAAGCTGCCCGACTGAACCAGAAGATCACGGGTCAGGTTATTCGTCAGCCCGTAGACCGACATGCAGGGGATGGCGACAGAGAGCGTGAACTTGCCGATAAAGGCTTTGGCCTGCGGGCCCATCCAGCTCTTGGCCGCGCAGAAATAGCCCGTCGCCGTCAGCAGCAGGATGATGGTGACGGAAGAGACCGCATGCAGAAATCCTTCCATGGTGTGACCTCGGTGTTAAGAAATAGTTACACCAGTATAACACGCCTGCGGCAAAAGACAAGAGACGAAAAAGACGGTTGCAATGCCGTTTCGGATACGCTATGATGAGCGGAGACTGAACACGCGATTGTGGTCTGAGAAATGAAATTGAGAACTTTGAGAGGAGTTTTGTTTTTATGAAAGCAGCGCTGGTCATTATGGCGGCGGGCATGGGCTCGCGCTACGGCGGCAGCAAGCAGGTGGACGGCATCGGCCCGAACGGTGAAATTTTGATGGAATACTCCATTTTCGACGCGCTGCGCGCGGGCTTTACGAAGGTGGTCTTCATCATCAAGCCCGACATGCGCGACTTGATGGAGAACATGGTCGGCCATCACCTTGCCGCGCGCAAAACGGCGGACGGGGACAATGTCGAGGTCTGCTATGCGTATCAGGATTTTTCGAGCGTGCCCGATTTTTATAAGGTGCCGCTTGAGCGCGTCAAGCCGTTCGGCACGGTGCACGCGCTGTTGTGCGCGCGCGAATTCGTGCACGAGCCGTTCGTCGTCATCAACGCCGACGATTATTACGGCGTGGACGCGTTCAAGACCATTTACGCCGAGCTCTCAAAGCTCGCCGAAAGCGGCGAGGGCACGATGGTCGGCTATGACCTCTGCAACACCGTGAGCGAGCACGGCACGGTCACGCGCGGTGTGTGTCACGTGAACGAACAGGGGATGCTCGACCGCGTGGTCGAAACGTTCCACCTAAAGCCCTGCGACGACGGTAAGATCCGCGACATTCAGGAAAACGGCGACGGCCCGGTCTATGCGCCGGAGACGCCGGTGTCGATGAATTTCTGGGGCTTTACGCCGTGGCTGTTTGAAAAGCTGGACGCCTACTTCAAGGATTTCCTCCGCGCGCTGCCCGACGGCGAGCTCAAAAAAGAATGCCTGCTGCCGAGCCTGATCGGCGAGCTCATCGACCGCGGCGAGCTCAGCGTCTCCGTCCTGCGTTCGAGCGCGCGCTGGTTCGGCATGACGTATCACGAGGATAAGGAAATGGTGCAGCGCGAGCTTCAGAAATTACATGACGCGGGCGTGTATCCCAAAACGCTGCGCGCGTGAGCGAGACAAATCGAAAAAATCTGCCGCCTCCGGACATACTAAGTCCGGAGGTGATTTTTATGCCGCGAAAAGACCCCGGCATGCCGTATGACCTGGCACCGATGCTCAAGGCGCGCTTCGGCCAGCCGGACGACTGCGCCGATCTTGTCAACAAGTACGGCACCTATAACATCCAGCCGACGTCGGACACGGAAAATCTGTTCCCGCTCATCGCGCCGGGCCTTCCTGAGCAATGGAAGCGCATGGCGGTCGGCAAGAAGGACGTTGAAAACTTGCAATAAAGCAAACGGGAGGGAGACGCGTATCGCGTCTCCCTTTTTCTTCTCCAAAATCCCTGAAACGGCAAGGGAAAATGGGCTTTTTCCCAAAAAGCAAAAAAGATACATACAGGTTCGACAAAAAAGCGAATGGCAAAATGGAGAAATTTATTGCTGGTATACAAATTGAGAACGTTGCTGGCACTTGCTTTACTGCTGAATTCGTATAAAGTAAAGGCAAGAGCTATCTGCTGGGGAAGCCGCTGCGAGAGAGACAGCTTTCCAGCGAGATTGCAAATTTGAAGGAGGAGAGAGAATGGAAACCAAAAGTAACGCGAAACTGAAAGCCCTGTTTATCATCCCGTCAGTCGTCGGCGTCATCCTGTTCATGATCCCGGTCAAGAACGCAGCAGGTGAATGGACCGTTGTGGTCAAGATCCTGGCCGACATCATCTCTGGTGTCATCGGTGGCTTCCTGCCGCTGCTGTGCGTGCTGATCCTCACCGTTTCGGCAGTGATGTCCCTCATTGCGCTGGCAAAGCCCAAATTCATTATGAATAGCGACATCATGAAGGAATGCTTCGCCTGCAAACCCATCTGGGTCGTAATCCGTGTGCTCGCGGTCATCTTCGTGTGGCTCACCTATCTCGGTGTGGGCGAGGAAGATGCGGGTCTCGTCGGTATGATCACCGGCGGCGGTCAGGGCGGCTTTGTCCTCTATGACCTGCTCACCACGCTCGTTATCATCTTCGTCATCGCGGCCCTGCTGCTGCCGCTGCTGCTCGACTTCGGCCTGCTGGAGTTCGTCGGTGCGCTGCTCACCAAGGTCATGCGCCCCCTGTTCAAGGTCCCCGGCCGCGCGGCGGTCGACTGCATCACCTCCTGGATCGGCGACGGTACGCTCGGCGTTATGCTCACCTGCAACCAGTATGAGGGCGGCTACTACTCCGCCAAGGAAGCAAGCATCATCGCCACGCTGTTCTCCGCTGTTTCCATCACGTTTACCCTCGTCGTTCTCGATACGGTGGGGCTGCTCGATTACTTCGGCATCTACTACCTCATCGTCTGCCTCGTCGGTATCATCTGCGCGATCGTGTGTCCCTACCTCTACCCCCTGCGCAAAAAGCCCAACACGTACTTAGTCGAAGGCAAGGCCGCTCCCGACACCCTCCCCGAGGGCTACAAGAGCAACGTCGAGTACGGCATGGACCTCGCCATGAAGCGCGTTGCCGAGCACAAGGGCATCGGTGAATTCTTCAAGAGCGGCGCCAAGAACGCCTGCAGCATGTGGTTCGGCGTTCTGCCCTCCGTTATGGCCATCGGTACCATCGCACTGATCCTTGCAAACTTCACGCCGATCTTTGAATGGCTCGGCATCCCGTTCCGCCCGCTGCTCCAGCTTCTTCAGGTGCCCGAAGCGGATGCTGTTGCCTCCACGATGATCGTCGGCTTCACCGACATGCTCACCCCCGCCATCCTGATCGCGGAGTCCACCAGCCAGATGGCCAAGTTTATTGTCGCGGTCGTCTCCGTCACGCAGGTGCTTTACCTCTCCGAGGTCGGCGGCCTGATCCTTGGCTCCAAACTTCCTCTCAACATCTGGGAGCTGTTCGTCATCTTCCTGGAGCGCACCATCATCAGCCTGCTGATCGTCTGCCCCATCGCGCATCTGCTGTTCTAAAAAGGAAAAGCTTCTTTTCCCTTACTCAGGTTGCTGACCTGAAAGAGTCGAGGCATCTCATCGGGATGCCTTGGCTCTTTCTTTTTGGATTTTATGTCATATGCACAAAAATGACTGTACAACGCACACGGTTATGTGGTAAAATGCGAACAGAGAGACCTCTGCGAGACCAACGCAAATCCCGACGGCTGCGGGTGAGAGCGCGGCCTGCCGGCGAGAGGGAGAAGAGAAGTACATGAAAGTCAGCATTGACAAGTATTCCAAGGTGCCGGTCTATCTGCAGATCGCCGACCAGATCAAGTCGCAGATCATCAGCGGCGCGCTGCCCCGTGGGAGCGCGCTGCCGAGCGAGCGCGCGCTCGCGCAGATCTTGGATGTGCACCGCAACACCGTGGTCAAGGCGTACAGCGAGCTCAAGAGCGACGCGTGGATCGAGTCGCGCCAGGGCGTGGGCTACATCGTGGCCGCGGCAAACGACGAAAAGGACGCGCAGGACGAAAGGGGCGGCGAGGGCGCACAGCCCGGCCGCGTCAACTGGGTCAGCGAGGTGGCGGAAAAGTACCTCGACATGGAAAAGACATTTGACGACCTGTTCCAGCGCTTTACGGACGAGAGCCACTATTCCCTCGGCAGCGGCGTCGCCTCGCGCGAGGTGTACACGTCCGAGCGTGTCGCGGGCGATATCGCGGCGCTGCTCACGGGCAGCGGCCCGTGCCAGTATTTTTTCAGCCCCTATAAGGGCGATAAATTCCTGCGGCAGAAGCTCGTGGCCTTTCTCGGCACGAAGGGCGTGAAGGCGTCCTCGGGCGAAATTCAGATCCTCTCGGAGACGAATCAGGCGCTCGACTTTATCGTGACGCTGCTCGTTAAGCCCGGCGACAGCGTGGTGATGGAAGAGCCGGTGCACCCGGACATGTACCGCGTGATGGAGCTTGCGGGCGCGAAGATACTGACCGTTCCCGTCGACGAGAACGGCATGAACTGCGAGGTGCTCGAAAGCTTACTCACGCAGACGCGCCCGCGGCTCATCTTCGTCAATTCGAGCTACCACGACCCGACGGGAAACATTTTGTCGATCGAGCGGCGCAAGAAGATCGTTGAGCTCTCGAACCGCTACCGCGTGCCGATCGTGGAGGAGGACGCGGCGAGCGAACTCGTCTACGACGGCGATAAGCTCCCGCCGATCAAGGCGTTTGACACGATGGGCAACGTCATTTACATCTATTCGTTTTCACTCACGTTCATCCCGGGACTGAGCCTTGCTTTCATCACGGGTAACCGCGATCTGATCCGCGCGCTGAGCTACCTTGTCTCCGTGCGGCTGATGGCCTCGGACTGGATGACGCAAAAGCTCCTCGGCATGTACCTGGACGACGGCATTTACTACACGTCGCTTTTAAAATTTCGCGACGTCTACCGCACGAATCGAGATTTGGTATGCCAAAAGCTCGACGAGCTTGCGCCGCTCGGCGTGAGTTATACAAAGCCGAGAGGCGGCGTATATGTCTGGTGCAGGCTGCCGGACGGGGTGGACAGCAAGCAGTTTATCCGCAGGGCTTACAACATGGGCGTCACGCTGATCCCCGGGCATGTGTTCTACCCCTGCAAGAACGGCGGGCGCGACCACATCCGCATCAACTACTCCTACGAGCCGCGCGAGCGGCTGGAGTGCGGCATGGAGGTATTGCGCAAAGCGCTGGAAGAAGAGCTGGAGGAATGACTGGCACACGAAATGGCAAAAGCACTGATACATCACAAGCGCCTTTTGAAAGTGTATACTTTACTGCGTAATAACGGTAAAACGATCCGCGGACCGTCGGGAGCGTTCCGGCGGCGCGGACAGGGAAAACAGGTCGGGGTGTACGGGCGGTCGATGAGAGAGCCGCCGGCATCCCGGGAAAGGGAGCACGACTTATGTATTCAGGCATCCATAACTTTTCCGAGATCGGAAAGCTCAACAAGGTGCTGCTGCACCGCCCCGGCGAGGAGCTGGAATCGCTGACGCCCGCGACGCTCGAGCGCCTGCTGTTTGACGATATCCCGTACTTAAAGGTCGCACAGGAGGAGCACGACCGCTTTGCCGAGGTCCTGCGCGAAAACGGCGTCGAGGTCATCTACTATGTCGACGAGGTCGCCAAGGCCATCGCCGACCCCGCACGCCAGATCCAACTGGTCAACGACTTTTTGAACATCAGCAAGATCCACGCCAAGGGCCTGCGCGCGAGCATGACGAGCCTGCTGCTCGACATGCCGCCCAAGCAGATGGTGACGAAGATGATCGCGGGCATCAAGCGCTGCGAGGTTGCCACCAAGCAGCCGACGTCGCTGATGGACTTAGTCGACGACGACTATCCGTTCGTCTCCGACCCGATGCCGAACCTGTACTTCACCCGCGACCCCGGCGCCTGCGTGGGCGAGGGCATCAACATCCACCGCATGCATACCCCCGCGCGCAAACGCGAGAGTCTGCTCTTAAAGTACATGTTCCTCTACAACCGCGACTTTGCCGCGCAGGACAACAAGATGTGGTACGACCTGTCCGACAGCTACTCGATCGAGGGCGGCGACGTGCTCGTGCTGTCCAAGGACATCGTGGCCATCGGCCTTTCCGAGCGCACGACGGTCTCCGGCGCGGAGACGTTTGCGCGCAATCTTCTGCAAAATTCCGACTTTAAGAAGGTGCTCGCCTTCGACATTCCCGAGACGCGCGCGTTCATGCACCTCGACACGGTTTTCACGATGGTCGACTACGACAAGTTCACCATCCATCCCGAGATCGAGGGCCCGCTGAGCGTTTATGAGATGACGCTCGACGAGCACGGCGAGCTCCGCTTCGGCGCGATCAAGGAAGAGCTCAAGGACATTCTGGCCCTCGAGCTCAAGCTGCCCGCGGTCGACCTGATCCGCTGCGGCGGCGGCGACCTGATGGCCGCGCAGCGCGAGCAGTGGAACGACGGCTCGAACACGCTGTGTATCGCGCCGGGCCGCGTCATCACCTATGAGCGCAACTATGTGACGAACGACTTGCTCGCAAAGCACGGCCTCGACGTGCTGACCGTGCCGTCTGCCGAGCTGTCGCGCGGCCGCGGCGGCCCGCGCTGCATGTCCTGCCCCGTCAACCGCGACGACCTGTAAAAAATTCCACCGCAGAACGAGAGAAGAGAGAAGAGCTCATCCGCGCCGGCAGCTGGCCGGGCGGAGGAAAATGGGAGAGAGCCATGAAGAGCAAGCGACAAGAGAAGATCCTGGAGCTGATTGAAAAGTACAATATCGAGACGCAGGAGGAGCTCATCGCGCGTCTCGCCGAGTGCGGCATCGAGAGCAAGCAGACGACCGTCTCGCGCGATATCAAGGAGCTGTACCTTTATAAGGAGCCGATCGGCGGCGGCCGCAGCCGCTACGCCGTATCCGGCAAGGCCGACCACATCGACAACACGAAGCGCCTGAAGCTCATTTTGAATGAGTGCAGCGTGGGCGTGGACTACGCGGGGATCGTTGTGCTGCTCAAGACGCTGCCGGGGCTCGCCGATGCGGCGGGCGCGGCCATCGACGCGATGAAGCTGCCCGATATGCTCGGCTGCATCTCCGGCAACGACGCCGTGGCGATCGTTGCCCGCGGCGAGCAGGAGGCCGAGCGCCTCTGCTATGATCTGCGGCAGTACTGCAAGTGAACGAGAGAGACGAGATTGAGAGAGGACAGGGGGCGGAGCGATCCGCCCTCCCTGTTCCGCCTAAAAACCAATTAAACCGCAAGGTATTTCTAAATCAAGACAAAACTCAACAGGTATTAAAAGTTTTACTACTGACAAAATTCGACGGGATTCCGCTTGAAGATTATTTTTTGAGTGTTATAATAAATTTATCAATCGAATGATCTGTGCAGCTCGCGAAAGTGGGGCAAAGCGTACAGACAAAGGCACAGCCGGCGAAAACCGGTGCCGCAAAGCTATGGGTCTAAACGGCCATGAGCCGCACGACAGCCGGGCTGCCTAAGACGGAGAACTCTCCTTCCTCGGGTCCACAGGGACAAGAGGGAGGATTTTTTTATGAGAGAGAAGAAGTTCGGCAAGCGCTGTCTCACATGGGTCTTAGTGCTGATGATGACCCTCTCGCTCCTGCCGGTCAGCGCAATGGCAGAAGACGGGGAAGCACGTTTTTACGGTAAAAACGTCACGAGCACGTATGCTCGTGATAACGCCTCGGTGAATGAAGCTGAGGTGCAGAGCGGCGAAAACGGTCAGGGCAATGATGAGACAGGTGAGGTGTCTGAAGAGGAGCCTGCCTATGCAGCAAAAATTGGAAATGTAACGTATGATACGCTGCAAGCGGCGATTAGGGTAGCAGATGGAACTGTGCCTGTTGTACTTGCGAAAAATTGGACCGAAAATGTTGTAATCGATAAGTCGTTGACGCTGGATTTGAACGGCAAAACGCTGACGGGTGATGGAATGGATTCTGTCGTGACAATTACAGGTGAAAATACTATTGTTACGATTATGAGTAGTGCCCTTAATGAGGATGAATCCGTAAAGAATGGTAGTATTACCGGCGGTGTTGGAAGCAAGGATCATAATTTCTGCTTTGGCGGAGGTGTGTTCATTGTTGATGCGACTGTAACATTAAGCAACTTAACGATAAGTAAAAATTGTGCGGACCGCGAATATGATGAGACTGCGAATTATGATAGAACTGGTGGCGGTGGTATCGCTTCAGTGAAAGCAAATCTAACATTAAATAACGTGACTGTTACTAACAATTATACTAAAAATTGTTCTGGTGGTGGCGGGATTTGCACACTCGGAGGCATATTGACAATCAATAACGCCACAATCGCAAATAATGAATCTGATGACGAGGGCGGCGGAATTTTTGCTGAGAACACAGTAGTAGAGATCCAGAAGGCTGTTATTAGAAATAACTGTGCATCACTTGCAGGCGGTATTTATATTGTTAATGATGAAGATATCATCAATGTGGGGGAAAATTATCAACTTGGAACCAAAGTAGTGAACATACCCGATAAAGACAGTGTCATTTCTTATGCTACGATTGAAAGCAATACTGCAAGCAGTATCGGCGGTGGTCTATATATCGGTGGACAGAATGAATTGACGATTAGCAATTCGACTATTAGCGGTAATAACGGTTCGGCTCAGGGCGGTGGCATTGTTGCATATAGTCCGGCAGAACTGGTGCTTGATAATACGGACGTCTTTCAGAATGAGGCGGCGGCCGGCGCGGGATTGTTTGCCTATGCTACTGCTTCAGGAAATACCCGTATCACCTTAAAAAATAAAACTGCCTTTATGAACAATACAGCTGACGGCTTTGGTGGCGGTTTATATATTCAAAAATTATCTGGAAATCAACCTGTTGTAGATGTTGAGAACAGTGCATTATATAATAACACTGCGGCGACAGCGGGCGATGATCTCCTCTTGAGTGGTGCAACCTATACGTTACCTGTTGCATCCCAAATGCCCGGTGATAAGAAACTTGCCTCTGATGGTGAGGACATTACCGGTTGGTATCATGATGGATGGTATAAGTGGAATCCGACTGCAAACGATGGCAAAGGTAGCTATGAGGAGATTGGCCGCTGGACAGTTGATACGGCTGATGAGTATAAGCCGGTAGCGAATGATAGTCAGGCGATTTCCCTCAAAGCCGCGCATGCTCAGATGTTCACCGTGACCTATACCGATGGTGTTGACAACGAAGAAGTTTTCAAGGATCAGGCCTATAAAGTTGCAAAGGACAGCGCCACACCTGCTTTTGACGGCAACCCCACTCGCAGCGGTTACACGTTTATGGGCTGGTCTCCAGCGGTTACTGAAACCGTGACTGCTGACGTAACTTATACCGCGCAGTGGAAACGCATTTACCGTCCCACTCCCCCCACGCCCACCGTCGAGATTCCTGATGACGACGCCCTCGGTCTGAACACGGACGACCACTTCGCCTACATCATCGGTTATCCCGACGGCACGGAGCAGCCGAACGGCCAGGTCACCCGCGCCGAGGCGACGACCATCTTCTTCCGCCTGCTGACGGAGGAGAGCCGCAGCGCGAACCTGACCAAGACCAACGGATATACCGACGTGGCGTCTGACGCGTGGTATAACACCGCGGTTTCCACCATGACGAAGGCCGGCATCGTGGACGGCTATCCCGACGGCACGTTCCGCCCCGACGCGCCCATCACGCGCGCGGAGATGGCAAAGATCATCTCGCTGTTCGCCAAGCTCGACAAGAGCGAGAGCCGCTTCTCTGACATCGCGGGCCACTGGGCGGAGGCGTACATCAGGCTCGCCGCGGGCAACGGCTGGATCGCGGGCTATCCCGACGGCACGTTCGGCCCCCAGCGCAACATCACCCGTGCCGAGACCGCCACGATGATCAACCGCGTGCTCGACCGTGTCCCGTCCGAGGAGAGCCATCTGCTCTCGCGCGGCGTGATGCAGATCTGGCCCGACGCGAACCCGGGCGACTGGTTCTATCTTGCGATGCAGGAGGCGACCAACAGCCATGACTACGAGCGCAATGCCAAGTGGGCCGCTGCCGACGAGCAGTGGACGGCGCTGCGCGAAACGCGCGACTGGAAGGCGCTGGAACAGTAAACAAAGCGGAAAAAAGAACGGGAGCACGAAGTGCTCCCGTTCTTTTATGCTTTTTTGAAAACGGCCTGAACAGATCAGACGTTGCCGATCGTCGCGACCATGACGGCCTTGATGGTGTGCATGCGGTTCTCCGCCTCGTCGAAGACCTTGGAGTTGGGGGAGAGGAAGACCTCGTCCGTGACCTCGCGGATATCATAGCCGAGCTCCTTCTGCGAAGCGGCCATCGTGGTGTCGAAGTCGTGGAAGGACGGCAGGCAGTGCAGGAAAATGCAGTCGGGATTCTCGGTGGCCTTGAGCACCTCGCCCGTGACCTTGTAGGGGGTGAGCAGCTTGACGCGCTCGGGGATCTTGTCCTCTTCGCCCATGGAAGCCCAAATGTCGGTGTAGAGTGCGTCAGCGCCCTTGAGCAGCTCCTTGTCCTCGCCGTACTCGACGATGGCGCCGGTCTCCTTGCCGACCTCGCGGCAGTACTCGACGACATCAGCCGCGGGAGCAAGCTCCTTCGGGCCCCAGCCGACATAGTGGATGCCGAGCTTGGCGCAGATGTACATCAGGCAGTAGGCCACGTTGTTGCGCGTGTCGCCGCAGAAAACGAGCTTGCACTTGCTCAGCGGCTTCTTGGTGTTCTCCATCAGGGTGAGAATATCGGCAAGCGCCTGCGTCGGGTGGTCGACGTCGGTCAGGCCGTTCCACACGGGCACGCCCGCGTTGGCGGCGAGACCCTCGACGACCTTCTGATCGTAGCCGCGGTACTCGATGCCGTCGTAGAAGCGGCCCAGGACCTTGGCGGTGTCGACCATCGTTTCCTTCTTGCCCATCTGGGAGGACTTGGAATCGAGGAAGGTGACGTTCGCGCCCTCGTCGTAAGCGGCGACTTCAAACGCGCAGCGGGTGCGGGTAGAGGTCTTTTCAAACAGCAGCACGATGTTCTTGCCAGCGAGCAGGTTGCCGCGGATGCCGGCGCGCTTTTTGGCCTTGAGGTCAGCGGCGAGATTGAGCATATAGCGGATCTCGTCGGGGGTGAAGTCTTTCAGCGTCAGGAAAGAACGGCCTTTCAGATTAACGGGCATGGGATAGTCCTCCTTAATTAGTTAGATGAAATTAAAACGAATACTATTTTGAATGTTGTGTGCTCTTTCAAAGAGCTAAATGACATGGAATGCAGATCATATAAGTATCTGTGGTAACAAAGGGAAGAAGAATTTGATTAGACCTAGAGTCATTTTCACGCCCAAAGGCAGTAGTAAAATGCCTCATCCAAATAGCAATGTTTTTTAATAGCCACGGTATGCCTTGTGATCGTCTCGAATCGCACGTAGTACTTCCGGCTTGCCATACAGATTTGCAGTCAGCGTCACCAATAGACTTGCGACATTTACGATTGCTTGATGTGTTTCCTCGGAAAGCATTGCCTCAGCAAACTCTTTCGTATGGCAGGTATACGGTTTGCCAATGCTCATAATGGGATGGAACGCCGGACAATGATAATCTACGTTTCCGATGTCTGAAGAACCGGTCATGCCAATACTCTCGGCATAGTCCAATCCCAGCTCGCGAAATCCTTCTTCCACCGCAGCCTTCTCCAGAGGGCTGATATACAGATCATGGAAAGGTTCGCAAAGCGAGAATATCTCCACTTCGGTGCGTGTGGCAAGCGCTGCGGCACGTGCACAATCCTTGACCCATTCAGTGATGTCGTCCAGATCCGTTCGTTTCGGCGCGCGAGTTAAAAACTCCACTTCGCTCAACTCTGGTACGATATTGGATGCTTCTCCGCCGTTTTTGATAATACCGTGGATTCTCGCCTCTGGAATGATGTGCTGGCGCATGGCATCGGTCGCGTCAAAGAAGAGTCGCGCAGCATTGAGTGCATTTCGCCCGCTCCACGGCTCACCGGCTGCATGCGCAGGTTTTCCGTGCCAACGTGCACCGATTCCGTCGAGCGCAATGAACTGTACCTCCGCCGTGGTCTGCGGTCCCATATGTACCATGGCAACAAAGTCATAGCCGTCGAAGATTCCCTTCTCAGCCATACCGATCTTTGTGCCAATATACTCCTCATCGGGTGTACCGATGATGTCCACACCGAACGAATACTCATCTCGGAATGCCTGAAAGGCCAAGGCAGCCAGTACACTCCCACTGCCGCTAGCGCAGTGACCACAAGCGTGCCCCAAGCCACGCAACGCATCATATTCCGCCAGCAGAGCCATGCGTACCTTTCGCTCTGGGCAAATCTGGCCACGAAATGCCGTCCTATACCCTGCAAATGGATATTCAACCTCAATGCCGTGATCCCGCAGCAACTTCACAATCGCGGCTGAGCTTTTATATTCCTGTGAACCAATCTCTGGCTCACGCGCCATCTGATCGCTCAACTCAAACGCTAGTGTTTTATATTCTTCGATTTGAGCACGCAAGGCCTTCTTCAACTGTTCCATTTCCATATGTTTTCTCCTGTTTATGATCCGTTTCTTGTTTTCTTTCTCTCAATATGATATAATTACGATGTTAATTTATTTGATTCGCAGAAAGGAGCTGTTTCCGATGAAACGCTTTAAGTCTTTGAAAGATCATGTCTACGACTATATTGAGACCCAGATCAAAGAAGGAAAACTCAGCCCGAACCAGCGGATCAACGAGGCGGTGATTTGTAAAGAGCTGAACATTAGCCGCACGCCGGTGCGCGAAGCACTTATTCAGCTTTCTGCCGAAGGCGTACTGGAAAACAACGCTCGTAAGGGCTTTATACTCAAAGCGGTCAACGAGCATGAGGTTGCTGAACTCTATTCTGTAATCGGTGTGCTGGACGGCTACGCTGCAAAGCTCTCCTGCGCACGGCTCGACGAGCAGGATCTGTCCAATCTTGCTTTCTACATTGAAGCAATGGATATCGCCATTAAGGCCGGGAACTACTTTATGTACGACAAGCATCAGGTGATTTTTCACCAGCTTTACATTGATAAGTGCGGCAACAGCGTGCTTATCGACACGATTGAAAAAACAAAGAACAAACTTCTTAAGCGCACATATCTAGATGATCCCGAGGGCAACCTGAAAAAAATCCTTTTGAGCACGAACGATGAGCACCGTCAGATTCTCGCACTTTTCCGCGCCAAGGATGCCGACGCACTGGCTGCCTACCTTGCCGATGTGCACTGGCGCCCGGCCTATGCCCCCTACGATGTGATTCTATAACACTGGCTTTATAAAAACAACAGGCACCGCGGTCTGAAACCACAGTCAAAGCAGGTTTCCTAACCGCGGTGCCTGTTCTGTTTCCGCGTTTGAATTATACGTAGTGGATGAATGTCGCAAGAATCACAAAGAATGACTGCATGGCAAAGAGAATGCCAAAGACTGGCAGGAAAAATTTATACCATTTACCCAGAGGAATCTTCGCAATCCCCATAGCAATTGCACAGGAAGCCGTGGGCCAGAGCATGTTGCTGTATCCGTCGCCAAACTGATAGGCCAGCACAGCGACCTGTCGGCTCAGGCCTGTCAGATCAGCGAGCGGGACAATGATCGGCATGATCGCTGTAGCTTGTCCGCTGCCGGAGGGAATGAAGAAGTTCAGGAAGTTCTGGAAAATCAGCATCATCTCTGCCGTTGCCCACTGCGGCAGGCCATTCATCAGGCTGGCGCAGGCGTACACCACGGTATCGATGATAAGGCCAGACTTCATGATGACAAGGATCGTTCTCGAAAGTCCCACTACAACAATGGCGTCCATCATCTGCGAGAAGGAGGTCGAAAGATCATCGCAGATGTTCTCCGCGCTGCGTTTATCGATAATAGATGTCACAATACCACCAATAATGAACACAGCGCTCATCTCGTTGAGATACCAGCCGAACACCAGCGAACCGACAACGATCAGAATGATTGCAAGCGCCATACCGGCAACGATAACTTTTTGCTTGCCGGTAAATGCACCTTCCTGGTGTGGCTCAATCTGAAACGCGGAGTAATCAATACCATAGACCGCACTCTTGGTTGGATCCTTCTTGACCTTGCTGCCATAGCTCATGGTGATGATCGTCCACACGGCAACGAAGACAACAAAAACGATGCAGCGATAACCAATGCCGGAGAAAAGTTTCAGTTCGGCGACAGACTGGGCAATACCAATTGTAAACGGATTTGTAGTGGCAGCGGCAAAGCCAACCGTCACCGCGCCGTAGCACATGCATACACCTACGATTGCATCATAGCCGAACGCAATAGCAACAGCGATAAAGATCGGGACCAGCCCCCAAACAGTATCCAGTTCACCGTATGTCGAGCCGGCCAGTGCCCAGAGCAGAATGCAGATTGGAATAAAAAGTTTGGCACTCTTTTCCTTTCCAGAAATCAGTTTACTGATCAGAGCGTTGAGAGCGCCCGTGCGCATGATGGAATAAATCCAAAAATAACCGAAAAGAATCAGAAAGATGACTTGACCACCGTCAATAAAGCCTTGTGCAATGGCTACGAACATGCGAAAGAGTGTAACCGGTCTTTGCTGTACATGGCCGTAGCTGCTTGCATCTACAACCGTTGTACCGGCCTCATTTACCGTATACTGGTATTCTCCTGCCGGGACAATATAGGTTGCCACGGTCACAACGACGATCAGAATAAACAAAAGTAGTTTACTGCTGGGAAACGCAAATTTCTTCTTCGTAAGCGGTGTTGACATATTCGGTTCCTTCTTTCTTTTTGTGGGATATTTCTCTTTTTGCGCGCCTCTTTCCTTCAATCAATAAAATCCGTCAAACAGCTTTGCTTAAAATACTTAAAAACGCAGTGACATACAACTCAGACCACCATCCAGCTTGCGGAACTCGGACGTATCGCAGAGGATCACGTGATACCCCGCCTCTTCAACCAGCTTTGCAACACCAGGATAACCCTCGGGAACAATGACATTTCCGTTCATCCAGATGCAATTAGCCGCGTACTCCTCGCCCTCCGGAATGAGGATTTTGTTGTACTTTTCAAACTCAGGCTTGGTGACAAACTCGCCGGAAACAAGCATATTGTTGTTTTCGATGTAGTTCACACCTGTCTTGAGGTGCAGAACCTTCTCAAGTGTAACCTCCGAACAGGTCATGCCGTACTTGGCCAGAATTTCGGAAAACTGGCGGATACCCTCTTCATTCGTGCGCGCGGAGCGGCCCACATAGAAATGGTCACCGACCATCATCACATCGCCGCCGTCAAGATAACCCTCGCCAGTGATGAAATGGATTTTGTCCTCCGGATAGAACTTTTTGATGGCGGGCAGGATCTCATTCTTTTCCCCATTGCGGGAGGCTGCACCGGGGTTTGCAATAATAGCACAGTTTCTAGTTACGACCGCCGGATCCTCCACGAACACAGAATCGGGGTATTCTTCCAAAGGCGGAAGCACCTCAACCTGTACGCCGCACTGCTTGAGACACTCGATATAGTGTTCATGCTGTTTGCAGGCAAGTTCATAATCCGGCTTGCCAGGATAGAGTCCACTAGTAATACCGTCCACCAGAGCCTTACACGGCTTTCTCACGATACAGTTTTTAAACATTTTCATCTCTCCTTTGCATTTTATATTGTATTTATTTTGCTGATATAATATATAATATACCGTTATCGTGCTTTGTCAACAATTTTGCACTACTTTCCCATCATCTTCTCGATTTTTGTAAAAGGAGCTATTTTCGCCTGTGTATTTTTGTGTATTTTCATACGTGCCATATTCTGTTGCACACAATCAAAACATTCTATTGCTCTTTCCCCTGCACCGCCACACTTATTTGAGAGTTACAAAGAGCAACACGGCACCTTTTTGCTAAATACAATATTTCAAAATATTTCTTTCTAACTTTGCATACGTAAAAGCCGATATTTAATGATAGTTACATTCTCGCTTTCTCCATGACATACTCCACCACCGCCGCTTTGGGGATTCTCCACACGCGACCGTTTCGATAACCCTTGAGTTTACCTGTATTTAGCAACTCGTACATCGCATTATAGCCGATCTTCAAGGCTTCGCAGGCCTCTTCAACGGTTAGAATATCATCAAAGTTTTCAAACATTTTCAGTTCTCCTTTTTTGCTGTGCACTGTCCCCGAAACGGACACAATGCCGGATCATTTCCACAGCGGCCACACAAGCAACCCGCCTGTCTTGCCGCGCGCTGACGTCGCGGATTCTCCTTGCGGTCAAATAGATCGAGCTTTTCAATCTGCTGCATAATCGCCGGTTCGCTGCGATGCAATGCGACCGCGATCTCCGAAATACCAGTGCCTTCATTGAATTTTTGAGACAGCTTTTCCCTCTCTTCATCGCTCCAGTATTCCCCCTCACGTTCAGGTAGTTTTCTATGGCTGCGCAGTTCGCGCAGGCTTTGTTGCAGGTCATTGTCCATCATGGTAATTTACCTCGCTTTACTTAATTCTTCTTACCATGATGTTGCTTGATTCCGTTCGTAAAAGCGTATTTTTTCAATTGGATACCATTCCTGTGAAGTAGTCAGAAGCAATTCTGACTGTTATCTTTTTTGGAGGATATCTCAATGAAAATTTTGCTTGTCGAACCCAACCTTGATCCTCGCATCATTGAAATTGGCGGCTCTCTCGCAGCCATGCAAAACCTCGTCGGCGGCCTCATCCAGGCCATCTACCCATTCGAAGACCGCGTCGCCCTGATCTGCAACGACGAGGGCAAGCTGATTGACCTGCCGCAGAATCGCCCCTTGAAACACCCTGAAACAGGTGAAGTCTACGACGTTGTCTATGGTACGTTTTTCGTATGTTCCGCGCCGGCCGACAGTGAAAGCTTCGAGTCCCTGTCAGACGATTTGCTTGAAAAATACAGCAAAATCTTTGCGCTGCCAAAGCTCGTTTGCACCGACTGCGGAGAAGAATTTCCCAAGGATGAGCTCTACCCGTTCGATGGAGAGCTTCTCTGTCCGGACTGTCTGGAAGGCAAAACCGTTCTCTGTTCCTGCTGCGGAGATCGTATCTGGCGGGACGATGATGCAGGCAGTGAGAATCAGCCACTCTGCCAGAATTGCTTTGACCGCTACTACGAGCGCTGTTCTGACTGTAATGAGCTCATTTCCCGAGACAATGCAATGTACCGCAGCGATACCCCCTACTGTCAGGAATGTTATCTCGCCCTGTGCGATAATGACGCTATCCATGATTACTATTTCAAACCCACTCCCATTTTCTACGGTAATGGCAAGCGTTTCTTCGGCGTTGAACTTGAGATCGACGGCGCCGGTGAAGATAGTGACAACGCTGCCGAGATCCTGCACATCGCCAATGCTGAACAGCCGCTGGCCTATTGCAAGCACGACGGCAGCCTTGATGAGGGGTTCGAGATCGTCACTCACCCGATGACCCTCGATTTCCACCTGCACAGCATGCCGTGGGAGCAGATCGTGGAAGAAGCAAAGCGGCTGGGGTATACCAGCCACCAGGCGGGTACCTGCGGCTTGCATGTTCACGTCAATCGCAACGCGTTTGGCAATACCGAGAGTACACAGGATGCAGCCATTGCGCGCGTCCTGTTTTTTGTTGAAAAATTCTGGGACGAGCTGCTCAAGTTCAGTCGTAGAACACAGGGACAGCTAAATCAGTGGGCCGCAAGGTACGGATATAAAGATCAGCCGCAGGAAATTCTTGACCATGCAAAGAGCGGCCGCCACGCCGGACGGTATACTGCGGTCAATCTGACGAACGCCGACACCGTGGAATTTCGAATGTTCCGGGGCACTCTGAAGTTCAACACGCTGATTGCAACTCTCGAACTGCTCGACTGCATCATCGACGCCGCGATCTACCTGACGGACGATGACCTGAAAGCCATGTCCTGGTCCAGCTTCATGCTTGGCTGTACGAAGCCCGAGCTGATCCAGTATCTGAAAGAGCGCAGGTTCTACATCAACGAGCCAGTCGAAAGCGCAGGTGAGGTTTGATGTGCTGCCTGTTTGGATTCATTGACTATGCAGGCTCGCTGAGCGTCAAGCAAAAGTGTCGTCTGATTCGGGAGCTATCAATTGCGGCAGAAGTACGTGGTACCGATGCCACCGGCATCGCCTACAACACATCGCGAGGATTGCAGATCTATAAGCGTCCGCTGGCGGCGCATCGGCTGCATCTGCGTATTCCAGCGGAAGCACATGTCGTTATGGGACATACGCGGATGGCGACACAGGGCAGCGCGAAGAAGAATTTTAACAATCATCCTTTCTTCGGCCATGTAAAGGGAGAATCCTTTGCACTGACGCACAATGGAACCATTTGGAATGATCTTGAGCTACGCCGCACAAAGCACCTGCCAAGAACAAAGGTGCAGACCGACAGCTATATTGCCGCCCAACTTCTTGAGCAGCAAAAGGCCCTCAACTTGTCCAGCCTCAAATGTATGGCGGAACAGGTCGAGGGCTCGTTCTCTTTCTCGGTGCTCTCTGAACAGGATGAGCTGTGGCTGGTCAAGGGCGACAACCCTCTCACCATCGTCCATTATCCGGCAGCTGGCGTCTATGTCTATGCCTCCACCGCTGAGATTCTGAACAAGGCGTTGGCTCGCTGCGGAAACTGGATTGGGCGTGGAGAGAAGGTCGATATTGCGATGGGCGATATTGTAAAAATTGACCGCAAGGGTCGCATCACCCGCGGTACGTTCGATGCCTCCAAGCTCTATCGCTCGTCGTGGGGGTATTGGGATACGCCGCTGTACCCGAAAGTGCCTCATTCTGAGGAGGAACATCTCGCACTTTTGAAGTCGGTCGCAAAGTCGTTTGGCTTTACAGGCGAGATGGTCGATCGATTGTTAGACCAGGGCTTCACCATCGACGATGTCGAAAATCTATTATATGAAGGGGTGTATTAACCATGTCTGGAAAAATCAAAGCAAAGTCAAATTATAAGGTGCGCGGCAGCAGTGTTGACCTGTATTGCTCCGTGCATGTACGCCGCACCAAAGGCCGCAGCAAGTCGAGCTGCAAGGTCAGCACGCGCGGCAAAATGAGATGAAAGGAGGTGATGGGGCTTGAACCTGAACTACGTAATGGCTGGCATGATGCTCACGCTCTTCGTCCTGTTTTTAGCTGAGGGCATTTGCGCCTCGCTTCGAAAAGAGAGGTGATTTCATGCCGGTCTTTTTTGCTGTTATCGGCACGCCGCTCTATGACTTTGCCGCCGGCTGTGTGCTGGCCGCCAATGTATACCTGCTGGTGAGGGGTGGGAAGAACTACCTCAAAGGACGTAAGAAGTGAGTCTTTTTTGATATAGGGGAATAAGGCGAGGGGACGTTCCGTAGGCCCGAAGCCAACGCGTTGCGTGGCTTCGAGCCTCGTCCCCTCTCCTTCGCGCTGCGGCGCTCATCCTCACCCCTCACGGTGAGATTCTATTTTTTATAGATACTTCTCTGTTCCAATGTTCCAATAATTTTTATAAAGTGAAAAATAAGAGAAAAGGGGGGGAGATATTGAGCGTAAATATAGACTGCTTTTCGTTGGAACATTGGAACACAACTCCTTGTTTCTAATGGGACTTGCTTTCCTCACGATTCTTTGACATAATAAAATGTATAATTTTCTCTACGCATTCGATATTGTACGGGGGTATAAATGTAATGTCTACTGAACAGGTCTTTTGCGAAAATTGCTTGATTGCTGACAAGCTTATTCCTAATAGTCCATCCGTAAGCGAGTTAGAGGAGGAAGAAAGAATATCTCATTTGAGCCCACCCTTGATTCACTTTTCTCAGCCCACATTAAAAATGTCTGAATGTGCTACTGACACTATCCGCAAAATTGATTGCGGCAATTTAGTCGGAGACCCATTTCCGGCTACGCCTATGGATCTTACGAAGTACTTTGACTATCCTTTGCTATCATATTATTCCAATCTTTCCGTAGTATCGTCTAAAGAAAAAGTACTTCCTCTGGTACTATATAAGTGGATCGATAAGCAGAAGAAAAGCACTAAGGATCACCGAAGAAGTACCCTTTATGAAATGCCATATGGTCAGAAGGGATGTTACTTTTATGAAACCGATTTTGCACTTGCGGCAAAAGCTGAATTGCTTTACCGAGCAATGAACACCAGAAAAGATGCTACGGCGGTTCGTGCCTCGCCATCGTACATCGGCAGATTCTTTGCGTTATCTGCAAATCGTGAAGAGGCTCCGGATTCTGAAAGTGATCGCGATCTTACGTTCAAGGTAGAGGATTATGTTTATTTTGAACTGTGGACCTGTTATAGCTTCCTTATTGAAGCTGCCGCTATGCTCACGATAATACCAGACGAAGAAATTCAATCCTTGTGCAAAGAACAGCTGAAGGACAATTGGGATGTCTTCATTCCTAAGCTATTTGCCCAGCTATCTACGGATGAGTCTGCCAGTGAAGAACAATCAGCCGACACGCAAAACAAGCCGGATGATAAAACACCGCCCCAAAATCAGAAAGTCAAAACAGCGACTGCAAGTGATGTGTCTATGAGCAGTTCTTCCGAAAAAAGTTCGACTGCAAGTTCTGATCCAGATGAAACGGAATCTGCACCATTTTCTATTCTTGCGCGTATTGCTTACATGAGGTACTTTCTATATGAATTATGGAGCAATTTAGAACGGTATAAAGTTTATGGGCGTTCTCGAATAGATAAACCATTTTCAGTGTCGGGCATTCCTAAGGAAGATGTACAGAAGATTGTCGATCGAATAATTTTTTCTATCAGAACCATAAATACGGATATCGGAGTATTCGACCTATGTAAGCCCAACACTTCACACTGGGAATTAAAGGTTGAAGACGGAAAGGAATTTCTGGACGGCGAGGTTGACAATCCCTCAAAAAGTAGTAAAATAGCAAAAGAGTGTCATTATCATCTCTGTAATTTGATTCAAACAATTACTAATCCGATTGACATTTGCAAATACGCAGGAAATCCGATTTATGGTCCGGTCGCGTTTTGTAACCCTCTCCATCTGGGCGTCCCTGCTTTCCTAAAAGACTTGGAGGATGCCGATGGTAAAAGCACGAGACCTCCCAAAAACAAACGATGGGAGATTTTGAAAGATCTGCAAATGTCACTTTCCGAATACGTTGAATATATTTGATTCAACCCCTCAATTATCCGAATTAAATCCCGCAAAGCTCACCTCAATTTTCTGAAAAAGAGGTGAGCTTTGCGGGAAAATTTTTTCTCTGAACATGCTATATTGTTTACACTGGATGCGCAAACAGTAATATAGAAAAAGCCGTTCAAATCAAACGCAATGATCGGCTATGTCAAGGGAGATGATCAAATATTTAATTGTGAGGACAAATTAACTGCTGACAACTTGGATGCCCTTTGGCGGCAGGACATGCAGGACGAGCGGAACCAGCAGGCCTTCAAGGACGAGCTTCGCTCCACCGATCCCGACGAGGTGGACATGGCGCAGTATGAGCGCGAATGGAAAGCGATGTGGGATGACGATGCGTGGGATCGGGCACGGGAATTTGAACTTTTCGATCCGGAGTACCCGGTTGAGGAGCTTGAAGCCCAGAAAGAAACCGATGCAAACCAGTGCTTGCCCACGCCGGTTCAGACGAATAATGCCCAGAGCGCGGCTCTGGTAAAAACATCGGGAAGCCCTGCCCAGGCGATACAGCCTGTCCACGGAGCGGTGCTCCCGCGTTCTGTTCAAAACGCTGTTCGCGGTCGTGTCGGGATCACGCCTTATGAGGCGGCACAAGGCCTGATGCAAACGATACCTATGTTTTGTATTGGGAAGGGGTGGCTGGTATATCAGCAGGGGTACTATGCCCTGAAAAGCAGCGAAAATGTGAAAAGAATCATTATGGAGGTTTGCCGACCTGCTGTCGAACAGTGCGGCAGCGCAAATTTTGTCGACCAGATCTTCAAGATTTTGAAGACAGAGCCGAAGCTTTTTATCCGCCCCGACTTCAATTGCAACTGCGTCGCTTTTGATGACTGTGTTCTTGACCTCGACCGTTGGGAAAGGATTGTACCGACGCCGACAATTCTGGTCACGACACATCTCCGGGCATCGTTCAGCCGCAGCGAACGGACGGATTGTCCTGAATTCAAGAGGTTTTTAGCTGATGTCACGCTTGGCAATCCCGTCCTACAGGAACGGATCTGGCAGGCCGTTGGCTATCTCCTTGTCCCCGATCAGCACGGAAAAGCAATCATTTTGCTTCAGGGCCGGATGCATTCCGGGAAGTCTGCTCTGGCCAACGTCGTGAAACATTGCTTTGATGACGAGTTCGTTATTGCCCTTTCGGTGAATGAGTTCGGCAAAAGATTTGCGACGTCGAGCCTGTACGGGAAAAAGCTTTGCGTGGACGCGGATCTGTCCGACGAGCGGCTCGACAGAACCGCTGTCAGTGTATTAAAAAAGTTGACCGGCGCGGATTCTATTTCGGGGGACGTAAAGTTCGGCGATTATTTGCAGTTTGAAAATAGCGCCAAATTTCTCTACGGCAGCAACCATGTCGTCCTGCTCCCGAACAAGGATGCCGCATTCTACGACCGGCTTGTCGTTATCCCGTTTGCAAGAACGGTTCCGTCGGATGAGCGTGATTTCCGGCTGGAAGAAAAGCTCGACGCTGAGCGTGACGCGATCATTTTTCAGGCGTTGGCCGCTTATCGCCGTCTTGTCAAGAGCAACTACCGCTTCGCCGGTGATTTTCCGATCAACGCTGTCACCGAAGATGGCGGGGAAAGAATCGCTGACAGTGTATCACATTTTTTGAGGGAGGATTGTGAGATCGCCCTTGGCGTGTGGACGCCTACTGGGACGCTGTATGCAGCGTTTGTCAGAAAATTTGGCAATCTCTGCAGCGATAAATCTTTTTCTGGGCTGCTCTTTTCGATTGCCTTATCCGCCGGTTATCCTGTCGGTAAAGACAAGGACCGCACTTCCCCGAAGGCCAATTCTGTTTGGGGCTTTGAAAACTTGAAGTTGAAGGAGAATGCAGATGGATAATTACCGCTATTACACTGTCGTTGGAGCAAACGGCGCTGCTGTCATGAGCAGTTGGAATCGGGCACAGGCGATGCGCCAGTACATCCGTAGGCCCAGCTATAAAGGCTTCAATGACTTCCAGGTGGCCTGCGACTGGGCAAGTGCCATGCTTGCAGATCGTTTCCCGAACGCGATTTTTGGGATGATTCCGTTCAAAATGAACAAGATGATTTCGATCCGCAGTCTTTTGAACGCCGCGGACAGATTTGAGGAGGACATCTAAAATGGAGAGCAATTATGTTGTTATCGTCAGCTGGACTGGCGCTGGGGTTCTGCACAATATGGACCAGGCTATCGGCCTGAAGCACTTTTTCCCGAACCCTGGGTTTGCAGAGTTTGAGGATTATGAAGAAGCATGCCGCTGGGCAGAGAAAGCATTGGCAGAACGTTACCCTAGGAACGTGTATCGCAGACATAATCTCAGTAACTACAGTGGTTGCTATTGCCTGTTCCTCAGGGAGCAGACGAGTGCGGAAGGGGGACAGCGCAATGCCGGATAAAGTTCCTTCTTGCAAAGATGGTGAGCTTCCGCTCGTTCTCACGGTTGCCGAGGCTGGGGAGGCACTTCGCATTGGCCGCACGGCGGCCTACGAAATCGTCCGCTGTGGAAAGCTCCGGAGTGTCCGTGTCGGCAGGACGATCCGCGTCCCGCGTGACGCAATCGCGGAGTTTTTGAGAGTCTGAAAAGTGTGCGGGAGGAGTTTCCTCCCGCATTTTCATTTTATCAACAGGCTTATGCGTTTTAAAGGAGGAAAAAATGGCGAGAAAGAGTAATTCCCGCGCCGCGCAGGGCGCGGGTACGATTAGGAAGAAGACCGTCACACGCAATGGGCAGACATACAATTACTGGGAGGCCCGCATCACGACGGGATATGATCCCGGCACTGGCAGGCAGATTCAACGGTCCTTCTCGGGCAGAACCCAAAAAGAGGTGCGCGAGAAGATGCAGGCCGCGGCGGTACAGCTTAACAACGGGACTTACAAGGAGCCGCTAAAGATGACCGTGGGCGAATGGCTCGATATCTGGCTCGTGGAGTATTTGGGCGGCGTGAAGCCAATGACGGTGCTGAATTACACACAGCACGTTAACAACCATATCAAGCCTGCACTCGGCGCGATCAAGCTGGAAGCGCTGAACACTCATGAAATTCAAAGTTTTTATAACGACCTGCAAAAGCCGCACGGCGACAAGGCGGGACTGTCCGCAAAGACCGTCAAGTGCGTGAATGGTGTGCTACACAAGGCGCTGCAGCAGGCAGTAGCAGTCGGATATCTGCGTTTCAATCCTGCCGATGCCTGCAAGCTACCTCGTGTGGAGCGTAAGGAGATCAAGCCGCTGGACAGTGAGGCAATCACGGCTTTTATGAAAGCGGTAGAGGGTTCACGCTATGAAACACTTTATTTACTGACGCTGTTTACCGGAATGCGGCGCGGCGAGGTCTGCGGCTTACAATGGGATTGTGTCGACCTGGAAAAAGGCACGATTCTCATTAACAAGCAACTGCAAAACATTCCCGGACAGCCGGGGAAGTATCGGCTTATTTCGTCTAAGAACGGAAAAGGCCGCAGCATCACTGCTGCACCTTTTATCGTCTCACTGCTGAAAAAGCATAAGGCGCAGCAAAGCGCAGAACGGATCCGTGCGGGCAGCGCATGGGAAGACAGCGGCTTTGTCTTTACGGACGAGCTGGGCCGTCATGTTTCACCGCACAATGTGTATCACAGTTACAAGCGCATTGTCGCATCGATCGGTATGCCCGAGGCTCGTTTCCACGATCTTCGACACAGCTACGCAGTTGCTGCGATTCATGCCGGTGATGATATTAAGACGGTGCAAGGGAACCTTGGACACGCGACATCTTCTTTTACGCTGGATGTCTATGGACATGTGACGGAGGAGATGAAAAAGAGCAGCGCCGACCACATGGAAAAGTTTATCGAAAAAGTGTCTGGCGGTTGAGCCGTCAGACACCTTTTTGACCTGTAAAGGGAAAACTAAAGGGAAAACGCCCTGCAAAAGTGCAAGAAAAGAGCCTGTAACCATTGCAGTTACAGGCTTTTTCGTTGGAGTGTGTTGACAAAAAAGATGCAGGAGCCTTGAGAGAGTTTTTAAGGCTTCTTTTTTCTCTAATCCTAAAATACTACAATTCTTGTGATTTGTCTACTAAAATTGATAAAATCTTGAACTTATTTGCGGGATAAAGTTGTGCGCCTTACTGAAGGTATGCTTGTATGATACTACGAATATCCGGTGCAAGTCTAACTGCATCTAACTGTTTGGAAACTTGCTCATAAAGAACGGCTGCGTAGTTTTCGAGTGACGAACGTGGATCATTAGTATGGAATGCATTTTTCCAAGAGTAGGTGCCGTCCTCGTTGTAGGAGCAGAAAATAAAATCATATTGGCGGTATTTCGATTTTTCTGCTTGACAGGCTACGATAAGCAGTTTTTGACCTTCGCTGATAGTATCACACGAGTAAATATCTCCAGCCAATGTCCATTTGAAATCTTGGTTCAAGTGCTCAGGATGATAAATTATAGTGCCATCGTCATCCTTTGAGAAAAGCGGTAGACTCAGGAGCAGTGGGTCGCAATCGCATATACCGCCGCCTTCGCACTTCCATTCAATTTCACCCGTTATGGTTTGCGATACCAGCTTTTTGATGAACTTGCAAAGTAGAGCAGAGGTTTCCGAAGGAATTTGAAGATTTTGATTGACTAAATCATCAATACCTAAATCAAAGAAATTTGCTATTTTCCAAACAACATCAATGCTTAGGCGTTTATTCGTATTTTCCTTCGCTGTGCGAGAAATATAGCCCGTGCTAATACCAAGCATCTTTTCCAATTCTCCCAGCCGGATGCCGTTAGATTTGGCAAGGTAGATAATATTTGAGATGAGAATGCTGTTATCAAAATCACCGATTGAATTCAGGTACTCTTGGATATAATCGTTTTGCTGTTCCTTCATTTCCTTATACCCAGAGGGGTCTTCTTCTCGTGTAGCGGAGTCAATTATTGCTTGCAGTGTATCTCTGATTTCCAAAGCAGAGACGAGCTCAGAAAACGAAGTCGGGTAAATCAATGACTTGAGCTCACCCTGATACTCAAATTTATCTTCCATGTATTGATCGAATTGCCTCGACATAATAGCACCTCCTTGGTTAATTCAATTACATCTTATCATTTGAACCATAAAATGTAAATAGTTCAAGTATAAATAAATAATTGAATCGGGGTGGGGAGAGAGGTCATAAGAAGCAACTCTGAAATAAAAGTCATCGGCACAACGGGTAACAAGTCGTTGTGCCGATGGCTTTTATCCCAGCCAGATGATCTGCTTGTACAGCATTATGAACTTTTTCTCCCCCGCCATGTTTTCGTGGTAGTGTCCGAAAAACCAGTATTGGAATCGGCATCGCTCTCGAACCTCATCGAGAAAGTCTGTCAGGGCATCCCGTCGGAATAGGCCGCCGCTGAATGTGTCCTGAATGCTGCTGGGGCAGCAGAGGGGGATGATGTAGTCCACATCTCAGCCTACTTTGTCCAGTGTTTCTCTTGCGATTCGGTATTCATTCTTGCTGGGGTTGTTCAAGTCTGTTTCGCGCTCACACCGCAATGACACTCGTTACCGACAGCCTTTTCAGCTTAATGCCATGATCACGTTCGAGACCTTCTAAAAATTCATCAATTTTTGGATTGGCTACTATATGACCTTTGTACTTTTCCCGCATGCACTTGCGAACGGTTTCTTTTTCTTCATCTGACAATGTATCATAGAAAAAGAAGATGTCACCTTGAATGCTGAATTCCATTAGCGTGTCCATATCGCTATCCACTCCTGTTCTTTTGTTGCTTCCAGTATAGCAGGCTGCAGATCCACAGTCTATCAAAAGGAAGCATCTAAAGCATTCTTCTACCTTTCCAACAGATCCGCTACATCCGTGGGCCGTTATCCGGTTTTCTACTCTGTCGAAACTTATTGATGGCAACTGCCAAATAACCTTTTCACTGGCTCATTTTGCCGTTTTTGTCGCAAAGCAGTAAAGGAAAAAGCGGCGCTGCGCCGCTCTTTCCTTTACTGCCTGCCTGTAGGGATATTGGCAGATCTGCACGATCCGCAGGATGGGCTTGACTTTGCTCACGCGGTTGTCTCGGCAGTGTCCGAACAAGCGACAGCGACAATCGTCTTTGCTCAGGTCGCCTTGCTCACGGAATGCCGCAGGGCGGAGCCTACCAAAATCACCGTGGGTGTCGGTCATAAAAATTGCCATCTTTTTTCGCCTTTCCTTTTTATTGTAATCCTTGCTCGAGCACCACATCGGAGTCTCTAAACTGGATGCGGATTGTGTCGGCGTCCTCGACCGTGATCTTCTGAATGATCTGCCGGACGAACTCATCGTCGAACTCCGTGTAGCCCTCGCTGCATTCGATCAAGCTGTCCCACATTTGCTGGCGCTTGGCAACTTGTTCTTCCAGACCGACTTCTTCCTGCTGGGCCTCTAAAATTTGTTCCTTGAGAGACGCTTTCTCATCCGTCAGGGCTTTCATTCTGGCGTTCAGATCAGCGTCAGCCATGTTGGACAGCAGCATGTCCAGCAGATCAGCCTGCTCATGGCTGACTTCGTCAAGGCGGCGCTTCAGCGTCAGCAGTTTTGTACCGGTCTGAGTCAGCGCCTGCTTGGCTTCCTCCACCATCGCCAGCACATCGGGGCAGACCTCCTGCCGGATGGCTGCGTACTCGTTCATGGCGTTGAGGATGGCACTGTGGAGCTTGCCTTCATCCAGCGTAGGCGAGGCATGGCAGTATTTTGTACCGAACTCCAGCCGGGAGACACACCGCCAGACGATGCGCTTTTTTCCGTCTCTGGCCCATGTCACCCGCTTGTAGGGGGAACCGCACTCACCGCACACCAGCAGTTCCGTCAGGGCGTATTTGCCGGAATATTTTCCGAGTTCCGTCTTGCCGCTCTTTTGCAGCACCTTTCGCTTGCTGGAGCGGCGCGTCATTTCTTTCCGCACCAGATCGAATGCCTCTCTTGAGATGATGGCGGGGTGGTTGTTTTCAACATAGTACATGACGCGCTCACCGCGGTTTTTTCGAACCTTCTTGGAGAGGCAGTCCGTAACATAGGTTTTCTGCAGCAGAGCATCCCCAATGTACTTTTCGTTGGTCAGAATGTTATGGATGATGGCGGGTGACCAGCACTCCACACCCTGGGCTGTGGGAACACCGTCCTCGTCCAGCTCCCGTTTGATCTTACCTAATGTGCAGCCGTCCAGATACCTGCGGTAGATGCGGCGGACGATTGTGGCTTCCTCCGGCACGATCTCCGGCTGGCCGTCCTCGCCCTTGCGGTAGCCCAGCATTTTCTTATATTGAAAGTGGACATTGCCTGCCTTTGCGCTTTTCTCTTTGCCCCATGCAACATTTTTGCTGAGTGACTCAGACTCTGCCTGGGCAAAGCCGCTGAACAGGGTAACCAGGAACTCACTGGATTCCGTAAGAGTATTGATATTCTCCTTTTCAAAGTACACGCCGATGCCATTGGCTTTAAGAAGTCGGACCGTATCCAGACAATCCACCGTGTTTCGGGCAAAGCGGGAGAGGGACTTCGTGATGATGAAGTCGATGCGGCCACGCTTGCAGGCGGTGATCATCTTATTGAACTCCGCTCTCTTTTTGAGGCTGGTTCCGGAGATGCCCTCATCTGCGTAAATGCCCGCCATCTCCCAATCAGGGTTGTCCTGAATCTTCTGGGTGTAGTAGGTCTTTTGGGCTTCATAGCTGTTGAGCTGTTCCTCGCTGTCGGTGGATACGCGGCAGTAGGCCGCCACACGCATCTTGCCATCGTAGTTTCTAAGTAATTCTTCCGGCTTCCTGGTCGGTGGGATTTCCCGCACACGCCGTTCTAAAGTGGTTGTTGCTGCTTCCATGGTTATTTGTCCTTTCCAGTGAAGTTATCATCCGTAAATGTGAGGCTCACCATAGCGTCAGACGCGACGGTGATATAAGAGACCACCCGGCGAAAGCGGAGCCAATCCACTTCCACTGGGCAGTCTGAGGGTTCACATTCAGAAATAGGCTGGGGGCAGCAGTCATATCGTGCGGCTGCCCCCTGTAAAATGAGAGCCATGACTGCTTCGGGTGAGTCAGGCTGTTCGAGCCCTCGGTTGATGGCGTTGTTCAGCCGAATGACCTCCGCAGAGGGAACATAAGCGTCCGCCTCCTGGCATTCATGCGTCTGCATTTGGTGGGCAACTTCTTGGAACGTCTCATCCGTATCCAGAGAAACGGAAATGCCGCAGTGTTCGCATTTGAGATACACCTTGCTGCGATCCTGCCAGCGTCCACCCAGACGAACCATCTTTCCACCGCAGGTACATCGAAAGTAGGGCTTTAACCGGTCAACGACCGTCACCTCTTCGGACACCTGCCGCCTGTCATTCTTTTCTGAGATCTTGTCCTGCACAGCTTGGAAATCGGTTTCCGCGATCATCACAGGATAACCATCTTTTCCGGTGTAACGGGCATTTTCCAACATGCGCTTTATCTTATGCTTGTTCCAAAGCGGTATTTCGGAGCTGTATGGAACGCCCTGCCGATTCAACGCATCGGAGATGTCCTGGTAAGATGCTCCGGCACTGTAGAGGGCGAACAGCATCTGAACGACCCGCTGCTCTTCCGGAACGATCTCCAATGCGCCGCCACGGATCTGGTATCCATATAAAATCTTGCGTTTTGTCATCTTACCGCCACCTCCAATCGCTCCCTCAGTTCCAGCCCGCCATAGAGTCGGAAACGAATCTCTGTTTGAGATTCCGCGATGATCTTTTCCACGAGACTTTCGAAGAGATCATCGTCGAAGTCATCCATCTGTTCCGGCCCGTCAAAAATCGTCTGCCGCACCTTCCGAAGCGCGTCCATGACCTCGTCCAATGCTTCATTCTCCGCCAGCCTGCGCCGTTCCCTGCGGAGCTGCGCCAGCTTGGCGCTGATCACATTCATGCGAGCCGTGCAGGTATCGGCGTCCAGCAGGCCATTGACACGCAGGGTGCTGATTTTATGGCTTTCCTCTGTGGCTTCCGCGATGGCCCGGTTGATGGTCAGGGTTTTCGGGTTATTCTGCTGCAGGATGGCGTCAAGGGCGTTCATCTGCTCCATAGCGGGCTTTAGGATCATGTCGGCATTGCACTTGAGCTTGCGGTACATCCGTAGGAATGCAGCGCGGATCTCGCTCTCCGGAATGCGTCCTACGTGGCAGGCATCGGCACTGCGGTCATGGGTTCGGCAGACCCATGTTACATATCCGTTTTTGCTGGTTCGGCGCAGAAACATCGTCCCACAGTTCCCGCATAGGATTTTCAGGGCGAATGGACTTCTCTCTCGACGCCTTTTCTCTTTTTGTGCTTTCTTGCGCAGCAGCTCCTGCACTTTTTCAAAGGTATCGCGGTCAATGATGGCCGGATGACTGTTTTCGACATAGTATTGCATCCGCTCCCCCTGATTGCGCTTTTGCACGAATGGGAAGCCGCAGCTATAGGATTTCTGGCAGAGCGTGTCTCCAATGTACTTTTCGTTGGTCAGCAGGTACCGGATGCTTGTCTCCTGCCATTTCTCGCCACCATTCTGCGTCGGAATGCCTTTTGCCGTCAGTTGCTCCGCGATCCATTTGGAGCTGTTTCCTTTGAGATATGCATCAAAGGCCCAGCGTACCGCAGCCGCTTCTTCCGGCAGGATCTCAAGGTTTTTCTTGTCTTTGATCCGGTATCCGTAGGGGGCGCTGCAGGTGATGAATTCTCCGCATTCCATGCGGTGCTGGTAACTCAGACGCTGGTTTACTGAGATGGATAGGGACTCCTGCTGGGCCAGAGAGCCGGAAACGCTCACCATCAGTTCTGTGGTGAGCGTTCCTGTGTCGATATTTTCTTTTTCAAATCGGACGGTGACGCCAATACCGGAGAGTTCTCGCAGGGAGGCGAGACATTCTTTGGTGTTGCGGGCGAAACGGGCTACTGACTTCACCAGAATGCGGTCGATCTTGCCTTTTCGGCAATCCCGCATCATCCGGTTAAAGTCATCACGCTTGTCCATGCGCGTGCCGGTGAGGCCCTCGTCGGCGTACACATCCACCAGCTCCCAGCCGTCGTGCTGAGCGATCACCTCGGTGTAGTTGCGGATCTGGGCCGCATAGGAATGCAGCTGATCCTCAGAGTCTGAGCTGACACGGCAGTAGGCGGCGACACGCAGGTGTTCCGGTTGGAGTGCGTGTGGCGCAATCTCTTTTACCGTAGCCATCAGCGTTCCTCCCGCTGGTGGGCAGCCATCGCTTCGCTGCGGTTCACGCAGCCATGCAGGTCTTCGATAAAGGTGTTCAGGGCAGACGGGCTGTCAAACCCGTTGATGTAAACAACGCCGTCATTCTGCGTGTACTTGTCACCGTCCTGATACCCCAGCTTTTCCGCCTGCGCCGCCTCAAGGATGTCGATCCAAACAGAACCGTCTTTGCGGTAAATTTGTCTCAAATAATACTGGTATTCCACACTGTGTCCTCCTTGCATCTTTTTGGGCAACACACAAGCTACCACACTATCCGCGGAATAGCCAGCACTATTCCCGAACAGTCTGCGGGGCGTATTTTTCTCTGGCGAGTCCCTTGGCATAAGCCAATTCCTTTGCTGACAGAAGGCCCTTCTCGGATAAGTGTTCCAGCATCCGGATGGCCAGCCGGTACTGCAATTCCTTCTTGGCGTCGATCATGCGCACACCTCAAAATAGCTTTCCGGCTTCAGCTCCCGCAGGAACTTCGTTACAGCCCGCAGGCTGCTCGTGGTGCGCATGTCCGGCAGAGCCTCCCGCATGGCTGCGTAGTAGCGGCGGCCATGGCTTGCGCGCTCATCCAGAATGGCAATGACGCAGGTATCGGACTCCGTTCGGATAGCCCGCCCAAAGCCCTGACGCAGCTTAATCTGCATTTCCGGAACGGCCACATTCTGAATAAATTGGCGAAGGGAAGCGTATTCCTCCCGCTCTTTTTCCTTCAATGCGTCAGGATAGGCGAAGGGCAGGCGGGGAATCACCAGCAGGGATACGCAGTCGCCGGGGAAATCAAAGCCTTCCCATGCCGCGCCTGTGGCCAGCAGTACAGCCCCCGGTGTTTGCCGAAACCGCTCCGTCATGTGCATGGCGTTTCTGCCCAAGGTAAATAACGGGAAGCTGAGTTCCCGCTCCCGCAGCCTATCCTTTACCGCTGACATGGCGGCGTAGGAGGTGAACAGCACCAGCGCATGGCCCCAAGCCGCACGGATGAGTTCCGCAATTTCATCTGTCAATCCATCATAGTATGCTTCCGAACTTTGGCTCGGTGGAAGCTGCGGCAAGTACAGCAGGCAATTCCGCTTATAGTCAAAGGGAGAAAGAGAAACCGACTCCGTTACGCGCCGCCCGTCCATCAGTCCAGTCTGCGAACGAAAACGGTGAAAGTCATCCCCTACAGCCAAAGTCCCAGAGGCCAGCACAAAAGCGTGTTCCGGCCTCCACAGGACTTGGCGCATCTGTTCCGTCAAATCTGAAACGGTGGCGCACAGCATGGTTCCGCCATCGCCGTCATCCGCTGTGTAGAGGATCATATTCGTTCTCGGACTACTCAAGAGGGACACCGTGCCACGCAGCTTTTCCAACTGCCTGCGCCCCTGCGCCGACAGCAGCCTGCCGACCTGTTTCTCAATAACAAGAAGAGATCGGCTGGGGATCGTCAGTAAGCGAAGGTACGCATCCAGGGGTTCGGTTTCCTCTCTGGGCTGCGTGAGCTTGCGGAGCAGCGACCCCATCGTGTCTGTCAGTACATCCGCTGCCAGCAGATATCGTTCCGCGCGGAGCTGGTTGATCATGCTTTGGATGTCACTGGCAGTCAGCGTCATGCCGAACATCTCCCGTGCCGCCTCCGGCAGCTTGTGTGCCTCATCTACGATGATGACGCTATGCTCCGGGAAAATGGGGCGTCTGCCCTGACTGCGGTGGATGGCGTCCGCCAGCAAAAGATTATGGTTGCAGATCTGAAACACATATCGATCCGCGTCGCAGCGCTTCAGAAAGCGCTTATACCTGCAATCCTGATGATCGCAGTCACAGAACTGTGGAACGCAGACACGTTCCCGGTCATACCCGCTGAGATGGGGGACATTGTCCATGTCCAGCGTTCCCTTCAGCGTGCGAAGGGCGTCGGCGGCTGCCGGATCTTTCTTTTGAAAGTTCACCTGACGAAGCCGCCTTTGCAGGCGTTCGTCGCAAACATAATGACCTTTTCCTTTGCGGATCACAGAGAGCAGCGGGCGGTCGATCTGTCCGTCTGCCAGCAGGATGCAGGACAGCAGCGGAAGGTATTCCGTCTGCACGGCGTTCTGCAAGGCGATGCTGGAGGTTGAGATAATGACGGGCTTGCGCAGCGCCTCCGTGTCGGATCGGTTGGCCGCTGCGGCAGCTACCAGATAAGCGTAGGTCTTGCCGATGCCGGTGCCTGCGTCGCACAGGGCGATGCCACCGTTCAGCATGGTATCCAGCATCCGGTGGCTGAGCTTGATCTGCTCGGAACGCTCCGCCATGCCCTGGGCAGGCAGCAGGTCTTTGAAAATATGGTCGATCATGGCGTGGGCTTTCTGCCTGTTTGTATCATTTGTATTCATCCGTGGATTTCCCCTATCATGATAAAAAGTATTTTTGTCATTCGTTTCACCGTATTTGCAGCTCGCGCCCCGGTGGATAAAGGGAACAGTACGGACAGAAGGCGGCTACCTTCTCACGGGCGTATTCCTGGGATCTCTACTGCTTTCAACCCCAGGGCAGCCCAGCCTCATCATGCTGGCCAGTGCTTTGTGTCTCATTATCAGCCCGAACAGAGTCAATGCCAGCCGACTTTGCCAAAGTCGGCCCGTCACAGGTTTTATCGCTCGCCGAAGATATCTCCTCCGGGTCATGGCGCACACTGCGCGAACGCTCATCCGTCCGGGCGGTTGCCCGTACTGCTGGTATGCACTTTTCAAGGAACAGTGAGGGATCTCCTTTTGGGTCCCTCACTGTCCTCCCGAAAAAGCCCTCGGGTGAATACCCTTAATTTGAAAAATTCTCAAAACATTTCTTCAGATCCCGCAGAATACGGTCCCGGCGTTTGATGACCGCCCTCTGGGTAATTCCGATCCGCGCCGCGTAGTCTCTGGTGGACACGCCATCGAAGAATAGCGCGTTGATCAACTCCCGATCCGCGTTATTCAGAGACAGCATGGCCAGCAGCAACATCTCCTTTCGTTCCGCAAGGCTCTGTGCCTGCTCTCGTTCCAGCGCTTCTTCCTCCGCGCTTGGGGCTGCTTCCGCGCCGACATAGTCCGGAAGCAGGTCGTCCTCCGCCACCTGCTCCAGCGAGAGGATCTTCCCGGAAAACTGTTCCTCCCGCACGTACCGCTCCCGGCGGTCTGCCTGGGAGTAGGCCAGATACACATCCTCCGCTACCTCCACATCCACACCATCCACGGTGATGATATTGGCGATTACTTCACCGGCTTCGTTGTAAATGCGTCTATAATTGCGTTCTTCCTGCCATTTTTTCATTTTTCATGACTCCAATCTCAGATTTTTTTGAAAGTTCTGAGATCGGGTCACGGGTATCTGGCAACATAGGTCTGCCAACGCTGGAGCATACAAGTCCTTTCCGCCGTTCAACAATGCGAAAAGGGCGCAAAAAAAGAGCCTTACGCATAGCTGAAAAGCTACTTGTAAGGCTCCTAACTCAATACTTCCCGCTTACGTCTGATTCGACGCTGGGTGGTTGGTGCGCTTGACGAAGTTATATATTGTTTTGTTTTTTCTTAATTCAGGCCCATGCCGTATCCCTACAGAGAGTGGGCACGATAATCGATGACTCGGTCCTGTGTTGCACGGTGATCCCCACCTGCATACCGCACCTTGGACACTTTGCGATAATATCAGCTGGTTCATTTCCTACCATGGCAAACAGCCGATATTGGGAGAGAGCCGCTCCTGCAGGAGCATCCGCGATCCGTCCCTTCTCGCAGATAGGACAGCGAAGGATCTTGCGTATTTCTTGTTCCATGGCGCCTCGCTTTCTCTGTTCTCTTTTTTGAGAACAGCTTCCTAAAATTTTTTCACAGCAGATGATGATTCTCCAGCCGGATACGCATGGCTTGCTTGGAGACTTGAAAAATGCCGGCCATATCCGCGACTAATTGCTGACGGTCCCTGCCAGACTGGAGCTGGTAAAAGCATCGTTTTACTTGAGGCAGCGGCATCAGAAGGATGGACCCCAGCAGATTCGCCTGCATTTCCAATGCGCTGTTCTGCGTTCTGACGATGTTTGTTTCTGTCATCATGGCTGCACTCTCGCCGGTTCCGCTGTACAGTCTCTTATGCAGCAGCCAGTGTGCCAGCTCATGAGCGCAGGTAAAGCGCAGTCGGCCTGTGGAGGCATCCTCTCTGCAGAGGGAGCTATCGATGAGTATGGTGCCGCTCTTGACCGCAATGACGGTATATCCTGGGATATCGTAATCATAGATAATGGTGCCGCCATCATCAAAAATCGTTTCGCCCAAGACACACCCGGTTTTCCGCAGGCACTGATATTCCAGCGTGATCCCCTGTGCTTCGATGATATCCTCGATAGGGATCATTCTGGGAACGCCATAATAGAGATTCGGATCATAGGCGGTGATGACTTCGCGGGCGATCCCCTCCAGAGCCTGTTCCCTGTAATATGGTGTTCTCATGCCTTGGTATCACTGTCCTCTCCTGATGATCTCATGCGCCGGTTGATTCGGTCGATAAAATCCTGCCACTCCTGGTCGGTGGCGTCTGCCTCCCTGGCTGTGCGCAATGCAGCCCGGACGATCTCTCGATCCATGATGTAGTCCGGAAGGTCTGCGGATACCCGATTTTGCTTGGATTTTGCCGCAAGGTCAAGCATCCATTCCCGTTCTGGCTTGTCCAACTGCAGCAGCAGGGCCATCCGTTCCAGATATTCCTGCGAAGGAGCCGCGCGGCGGTCATTCTCAATGTTGCTCATATAGACCGGCGACAAGTCCAGCTTTGCCGCCATGCCGCGGAGCGTCAGGCCGCGCGCCATACGCTTCTCCCGAAGGAAGCTGCCAAAGGTCTGTTCCACGCATTTCACCTCCTCGTGCGTTCTCTCGATTGGGAACAGTGCCAGTATAGCAAACATCTGTTCGATTAGCAAGATGAGAAAGCAGAGGTGTTCCCCGCAAGGAACACCTCTGCTGGATCATTGCAGCCATGCGGCCATGCCGCGCATTTCGTCCAGCACCTCTGCGGGGCCGAGGATTTGGATCTTGCCGCAGAAGGTGAACACCCATGCAAAAAACGGTGGACTGGGTGCTACCTCCACGATGGCCTTGAAGTGGCCGTCATCTGCTGTCACCGTTGAGACTTCTTCGCCAAAGCGGTCTATTACGCTGCGCATGACCTCGTTCTCGCACAGCAGCTCCACCGTACACAGATCGTCCGGGTACATTCCGAATATTTTCCGCACATACTCAGCCGGGTCGAAGTCCGGCATACAAACAGCCGCCTGGTCGGATGATTCCACAGCCACCATTCGATCCACTCGGAACTGTGCCAGCTTCCCGTGCTTTTCCGACCAGCCCACTGCGTAATAACAATCCCGGCTCCAGATAAGGGCATACGGGCTGAACTGATAGCGGTAACCGTTATGCTTGAGTATCTTTTCTTTCTGCGGGGTGTATTCGTAATACTGAAAGGTGATCTGCCGTTTATCCTGAATGGCGTTATGGATCTCATCCACGCTGTAATAAATACACTCATTCTCCGGTTTGGCGGTACCTTCCATATAGATATGCCGATCCAACTGGCGGGCATGAGATTCACTGGTGAGCTTACCCAGCTTTCCAATAAGCCGCTCGCTCTTTTTGGCCGTAATGAAGCGGGAGGATTCTACCGCGTCCACCAGCAGCTTCAGCTCCGGCAGTTCGAACAGCCTTTCACCCACGAAGTATTGATTCTGAGTGCTTTTGACACAGACGATGTCCATACCGCTACTTTGCAAGACTTCAATAGCGGAATATACGCTCTTGCGCCCTGCCTGAATGCCATGCTCCTGCCAGAAAGCAAGAATATCCGCCACAGAGACCGGATGCCGGTCATCCGTATGCTCATACAGATACTGCTGTAAGAGCAGCAGACCGTATTGGGATTCATTTTTCATACCGATTTCCTTTTCTGTTTCCACATTTTTAGGAACAATTCGTTACAGTACTTCTTTATAGCTATCCCTTTCGGGTGATATACAAGCCCTCGCGGTGATTAAGTCATGACTTTTTGCTGCTCACATTTTCGCGGCAAATCTCCAAGGCTGGGAGCGGCAATCATAATCGTACAACCGGAGCGCCGCGCTGATTTTCTCAAATTGTGTGACGCCGTCACAGTAAAACCGCTTGTCACGCGGTATACTACGCATAAAAGCACAGCCGCAGAGTACATCTGTGGCTGTGTTTTGTGTTCAGTTGCTCACTGTTGCGTGGACTGGATATGGAGAGACAACATATCTCCCGATCTTACATGGGTTATCTTATCTGCCATCACTCTGGCAGTTTGCCTTGCAGATATGTCGGCATCCCCACTGCGGTCGTATCCGGCCTGACCTTAAACATGGCTTTTTCAATCTACCTCCCTTATCGGTTTTCCGCGATATATTTCTCCACCATGTGGACTGCCACCGCGCCGTCCGCCACGGCGGTGACCACCTGACGGAGGGGCTTCGTCCGCACGTCGCCCACGGCGTAAACGCCGGGAATACTGGTTTCCGTGTTCTCTCCGGCCACGATATAGCCGCCGCCGTCCAGCGCCAGTTGACCCACCGCCAGCGCCGTGGCGGGCTGTCGGCCCACGCTGACAAATACGCCGTCGCAGTCCACCACGCTTTCCTCACCGGTGACGGTGTCCCGCAGGCGTACGCCGGTCAGCCTGTCCCCGGAAAGCAGCGCGGAAACGGTGCTGTTCCAGCGGAATTCCACATTTTCGGCCTGTTCCAGTGGCTCGTGATAGATCTTGGTGGCCCGCAGGGTGTCTCTGCGGTGGACGAGGATCACTTTTTTCGCCACGCGGCTGAGAAGGAGGGCATCTGCCGCGGCGGAATTGCCGCCGCCCACCACGACCACCGTTTTGCCCTTGTAAAACATCCCGTCACAGGCAGCGCAGTAGGCCACGCCCCGGCCCACCAGTTCCAACTCTCTGGCCACGCCCAGCGTTCTGGGGTCCGCACCGGTGGCCAGCACCACAGTTTTCCCCCGGAAGATCCCCTCGCTGGTCTCCAAGAGCTTGGGAACCGCCGTCAGATCCATGCGGAGGACTTCTGCGTATTCGCTGCGTGCCCCAAAACGCTCCGCCTGCTTTTGCATCTTCTCCGCCAGAGAGAAGCCGTCGATCCCGTTCTCAAAGCCGGGGTAGTTGTCGATCTGCTCGGTCAGGGCCATCTGCCCACCGGCGGACAGTTTTTCCAGCACGATGGTGTCCAGCCCCGCCCGTGCCGCGTACAGGGCGGCGGTGTAGCCGCCCGGTCCGCCGCCCACCACGATCATATCATAAACATGATTGTTGCTCATATCTGAACCCTCCGTTATTTCGCCAAGGCTTCCTGAATGAAACGGTCGATCTCTGCCTTTGAGCCGGGCGCGGTGATGGAATCCACGGCCTTTCCGTTCCGGAACAGCACCAGAGTTGGGATGACCTTGATCCCCTCGGCCCCCGCCAGCTGCGGCTCCTCGTCAATATTGATCTTGCCGACGGCAAGGCTGTCCGCGTATTCCTCTCCGATCTTCTCATACGCAGGGCCAATCCTCCGGCAATAGCCGCACCAGGGTGCCCAGAAATCCACCAAAACAGGCTTTTCCTCCCGGATCAACTGCTTAAACTGCTCCTGATTCATATTCATAGCTGCCATATCTGTCAGCTCCTTTCCTTTGTTTGGGTATTCTCAAGACTCCGGTCTCGCCCCACACCACATCGTGACCTCAACCTGAGATGACGGTACTCTGCCCTTGGGACATAAAGCAGATGAGTAAGACCATCATCTGTACGAAAATAGCTGCGGTTTGTTGCAGCTTATTCTGCGCAGAGCTCAGCCACCAGAGCGTCCATCTGCGCTTCGTTGGTTTGGTTCAATGCACCACGCAGAGACACTACCGTTTCGTAAAGGTGGATATCCTTCATCTCCTCCAATTTGGTGCGCATCAGCCGCGCGGCAGCAGGTGCCCAAGAGCCGTCTTCAATAAGGCCAACCCGGCGGTTTCGGAATCCCTTTGTCCGTAAATGTTCCAAAAACTCCCTCATGGGCGGAAACAGTCCTCCGTCATAGGTGGCGCTGGCTAAAACCAACTTCCCGCAGTAGAACGCACTGGCAACAGCGTAGGAAAGATCTGTCACAGTGAGATCACATATGTTGACCTGTACGCCTTTTTTCTCTAATTTACCCTTGAGGGTCTTCGCCGCATGGGCAGTATTTCCATGGATGGATGCGTGGGCAATCAGTATGCTCTCCGATTCTTCTGGTTCCCATTGTGACCAGAGATCATAGAACCGCAGACACTCCTCCAGCCCTTCTGTAAGCACGGGACCGTGGAGCGGGCAGATTGTTTTGATCTCCAGCGCGGAGATTTTTTTCAGCAGCGCCTGCACCTGTGCGCCATATTTCCCGATAATATTGTAATAATACCGTCGGGCCTGCGGCGCCCAGGGGGCACGGGCAGTCCGTTCCA
>OGLV01000054.1_pt1 | contig 53411 bp, 40 predicted proteins | sample 1572851 | NCBI WGS metagenome assembly OGLV01 (sample SAMEA2582005, study PRJEB24529) | metagenome | biome: Human gut stool | place: China | collected 2011
CTCCCCGCCACTATTGTCCCATGTCTGTCCAGCCGCTGCCTGTTTTGACGGTTACGAATGTTCGGCAGCTGGGCGCGCAGGGCGGCCACGCCCTCGGCAGAGCCGAGGTCATAGCGCTCCACCATGTTCAAAACAGACTGCAAAGAGGTTTTCGGGTTGCACCACAGGTCCGGGGCGTAGCCCTTGCCCTCCACATTTTCCATACTGTAGATAAAGTGGAGTGCCTGACCGAACTGGAAGCCAATGGCGGAGTTGGGAAGCATCCAGCCTCTCACATTTCCGACCAGCTGCGCGCCTCTCGTCGGGCTGCCGATCACAAGGCAGTTGTCAAGTGTCCTGCAATAGGTCACGATGCTCTCGCCGGCGGAGCCGGACATGCTGTCTGTCAGAAGAAGAATCGGAGTGCTGTTTTCCAGCAGCTTTCCCTGAAACAGCTCATAGTCCTTATCGCCTGTCCGGAAGGCGGCAAATTCTTCACCCAGGTCCGCGTAGGCTTGGGTCCTATCGAACATAGCAGTGCCCCAGTTGGAGATAATCGTTTTCTGTTCGGGTTCTTCTCCCGTGTAGCTTTTCAGCCAGTTTTTGATAAAGTCTTCATCGCCGCCGCTGTTGGAGCGGGCATCAATGATGATGAGCTTCGCGTTTTTAAGGTCAGAACCGGTGCGGACGAACTCGTCCATTGTCTCCTCATAATTCCAGTCAAACCTGCGAATCGTTATCAAGGCGATACCGTTTGATTTCAGATAATGATAATCCGGGACCTGCGAACCGTCTTCCAGATAGGACTGGCTCAGCGACCATGTGAGCGAAACCGTTTTTGTTTCGCCGCCCTTTGTCAGAGTAATGATGTCTGTTGTATGTGCTGCTGTTGCAGGGCAGAACTGGCGCAGGGAATAGCACACGCGGCCGCTCTTTTCAAGATACGGCTGCATTTCCGCGTTCGCGTTGCCGCAGGAGGTATAGTACCACTTTTCGCTTTCCCCCAGCAGATAATACCCGTTCGCATCCTTGCCGAAGCTGCGGTCACTGTAATAGTACAAATACTGGACACTGCTTTCATAGGCCGGTTCATACCGCCCGGCAATGCAGAAATGTCCATCCCGAACGAAAAGCAGGTTGGAGTACATCAGAGAGATCAATTGATCCCTTGTGATCGTCTTGCAGGAGGAAAGCTTCGCGCGGATCGTGTTCTCCGCCTTTTGGAAGTTCTCCTCACCGAAGTAATAGTAAGCGCCGTAGGAGTAATGCAGCGCGCGGAAGTAAAGGTCCACATCCTCGAGCGCTTCCGCGCGGGTGAGCGTCGCCTTACCGGGGTGATTCAGGTCCATCAGGCTGTCGATCTCTGCCTGTGTGATCTCGACCTCGCCGCGGTGGTGTTGAAGATAGTCCTCAAACCCGTCAAAGGTCACTTCGCTTGCCATATCGGCACGGCGTTTTTCGTTCACGTCTTCGAGCAGCTTTTCAAACGCGTTTTGGTAGGCCGCCGTGGAGCCCTTGCTCAAAACGATGGCGGTATTGCTGTCGGCATCATAGTCGACGGTAAAGCCGAGCGCATCGCCGAGGTCGCGCAGCTTAAAATAGTTGTTTCCCCCGATGTTGTAGACAGAAAGACCGTCCGCAGCCTTTCCGTCGATCAAAACGGACTGCTTGCTGACAACGGCTGTTTTGGACTGATCCCGCCCGCGCTCAAGCTCGCCGCCGACAGGGGTATATTCCTTCCCGGAAACGACCGTGACCGCATTGCTTTGCTCATCGAACGAAACGGAAAAGCGGCTGCCCGTCTTGCTCAGAAGCTGCGCAAGATCGCGCAGCTTGAAATAGTTGCTGCCGTCGATGTTGTATTTGTCGCAGTCCGCATCGACGCCGTCGACCGACAGATTTTGCGGCGAAGCCACCACATTCGCGGCGGAGGCGTAAGGTGCGGCAATGCAAACCAGGAGCAGCGTCAAAATGATGGGCAATAGCTTTTTCATGGATGATTCTCCTCTCCCTTATCACGCTTTCGGTGCGCCGCTTTCAAAGAAGCGTTCCCCGTCAGAGCAATTTTTCACTTTAAGGGTAGCATACTCCATCGTATGCTGCAACGCAAATTTTGCATAAAAGCGGCATCGCCCGTCTAAAGGCGACCGATAGCTTCATCCGCGGCCTTTCAGCCGAGCTTCTGCGCAAGGTCCTCGAGCGCGGCGGTCATCGCCTCTTCAAACGAGGGGTGCGGACGCATGGCCAGCAGGAATTGATCGACCGTCATGTGGTTGGCGAGCGCCTGCGAGACGCCGCCGATCATGTCGCTCGCATGCTCGCACATGAGCTGCGCGCCGAGAAGCTCGCGTGTTTCGGCGTGGGCGACGAACTTCATAAAGCAGCGGCCCGGGTCGGCGATGAGCGTCTTGGCGTTGTCGAACATGACGTGTTTGCCGACCTTGACGGGGATGCCCGCCTCCTTGGCCTCGGCCTCGGTGAGGCCGACGACCGCGATCTCCGGACGGCAGTAGATGCAGCTCGGCACGACGGACATGGATGTGTGATTTTCCCTTCCGTAGAGCAGGTCGACGCAGGCGATGCCCTGCGCGGTCGCCACATGGGCGAGCTGAATTTTGGCCGAGACGTCGCCGATGGCGTAGATGTGGGGGATGCTCGTCTCGTAGCGCTCGTTCACGGCAATGCTGCGGCGGTTCATCTCGACAGAAATGCCATCCGCGAACAGGCCGTCGCAGTACGGGCGGCGGCCGATGGCGCAGAGCACGGCCTCGCCGGAGACGGTCTCGCTCTTTTCCTTGCAGGTGAAGTTGACGGCGATATCCTCACCCGTCTTCTCGACGCTCTGGACCATCGCGTTCGTGAAGACCTTCACGCCCTGCTTTTTGAGAATGAGCGCGAGGCTCTGGCCGAGCTCCTTGTCCGTGTTGGGCAGCAGGCGGTCCATGCCCTCGATGACGGTCACCTCGCAGCCGAGGTCTGCGTAAAACGTCGCAAACTCGATGCCGATGACGCCGCCGCCGATGATGACGATGGAGCGGTACAGGTGGTCGCACCCCTCAAGCAGCTCGTCGGAGGTCATCGCGAACTCAAGTCCGGGAATCGGCGGGCGGGACGGGACGGAGCCGGTGGCGATGAGGATATCGTCGCAGGTGTAGTCGTTGGCACCGCCCTCGGCGTCCGTCACGCGGACAGCGCCGGGTGCGGTGATGAGCGCCGTGCCGCGCAGAAAGTCGATCTTTGCGGTCTTGAAAAGCGATTCAATGCCGGAGGACAGCTTTTGCGAAATTTCGCGCTTGTAGGCAAAAATCTCCGTCATGTCGGCGCGGATATCGTCGGTGTGGATGCCGGCGTGTGCGCCGTGCTTGGCGTCGTGGAAGATCTGAGAAGAGTGCAGCAGTGTTTTCGTCGGGATGCAGCCGCGGTTTAAGCAGGTGCCGCCCGCTTCGCGCTTCTCGACGACGGCGACCTTCTTGCCGAGCTTGGCCGCATGGAGCGCGGCTTCGTAGCCGCCGGGGCCCGCGCCGATGACGATGAGTTCATAATGAGCCATAATAGTTCGTTCCTTTTTGAGAGCAATGCCGCCGACTTTTCGGCGGCATTGCGTGATGTTGAGATATGCGCTGCCTTCGTCAGGCAAACTGATACCGTAAAACCATGTTGCGCGCCGCGCCGACCTCGTCAAGACGGCGGACGGGTGTGGAGTGGGGAGCGGTGTGGAGCGTCTCGGGATCGGAGTGCGCGAGTTCAAAGAGCTTGCAGTAGATGCCGCAGACCTCGTCCATGGTCTCCTTGCTCTCAGTCTCGCAGGGCTCGATCATGAGCGCCTCATGGACGATGAGCGGGAAGTACATCGTGGGCGGGTGCAGGCCAAAGTCGAGCATGCCCTTGGCAAGGTCGAGCGCGGAGACGCCCGTCTCCTTGTGGAGATCGACGAGCGACATGACGAACTCGTGCATGCAGATCTCGTCATAGGCTATGGTGAAGGTATCCTTGAGCCTGACGCGCATGTAGTTCGCGTTCAGCACGGCGTTCATCGCCGCCTCGCGGATGCCGGACTTGCCGAGCGTGAGCACGTAGGTCAGCGCGCGCACGACGACGTCGAAGTTGCCGTAGAACATCTTCACGCGGCCGATGGACTTTTCGGGGTATGCAAAGCCGTACTTGCCGTCCTTTTCGACGACCAGCGGGCCGGGCATGTACTTTTTGAGGAATTCCTTGCAGCCGACCGCGCCTGCGCCGGGGCCGCCGCCGCCGTGCGGTGTGGCGAACGTCTTATGCAGGTTACTGTGGATGCAGTCAAAGCCCATGTCACCGGGACGGACGACGCCCATGACGGCGTTGAGGTTCGCGCCGTCGTAATAGCACAGGCCGCCCGCATCGTGAATGATCTTCGTGATCTCAAGGATGTTCTTGTCGAAAATACCGACGGTGTTCGGGTTCGTCAGCATCAATCCCGCGGTGTCGGGGCCGACGGCGGCGCGCAGCGCGTCGAGGTCCACGCAGCCGTCTGCGCCGGACGGGATGTTGATGACCTGGAAGCCGCACATCGCGGCGGTCGCGGGGTTCGTGCCGTGGGCGGAGTCGGGCACGATGATCTTCGTGCGCGCGGTATCGCCGCGGTCGGTGTGATAGGCCTTGATGAGCAGAACGCCCGTGAACTCACCGTGCGCGCCCGCCGCGGGCTGGAACGTCACAGCGTCCATACCGAAGACCTCGCCAAGCTCAGCGCCCAGCGTGTGCAGCACCTCGAGCGCGCCCTGCGCGGTCTCGATGGGCTGGAGCGGGTGGAGCTGGGTGAAGCCCGGCAGCGCCGCCATGTCCTCGTCGATCTTGGGGTTGTACTTCATCGTGCACGAGCCGAGAGGATAGAAGCCGTCGTTCACGCCATGGATGCGCTTGCAGAGGGCGGTGTAGTGACGGGTGAGCTCGTTTTCACTCACGTGGGGCAGGTGCAGCGCCTCGCTGCGCTCTTCGGGAAGCTGATATTCGGGGACGTCACACTCCGGCATGAGGGTCATGCCGCGGCCTTCGACGCCAAGTTCAAAAATGAGCTTCATTTACAGCACCTCCTTCACGATGGCGACAGCTTTGTCGAGCTGCGACTTGGAGACGAGCTCCGTCACGCACCAGAGGATGCCGCCCTCGACCTCCGCGCCGCCGAGGATGCCCTCTGCCTCGAGCGCGTCGAGGATCTTCCTGCGGCAGTTGGGGCATTCCACTTCGGTGACGAATTCGTGGAAGAATTCGCCATGATACTTGAGCGTGCAGCCGATTTTTTCAAGCTCGGAGGCGAAATAGTGCGCCTTCGAGGTGCAGAGGCGCGCGCACTGCTTCATGCCCTTTTCGCCCATCGCGGCCATGTAGACGCCGGCGGCGAAGGCGCATAGCGCCTGGTTGGAGCAGATGTTTGAGCTGGCCTTTTCGCGGCGGATGTGCTGTTCGCGCGCGGACAGCGTCAGCACGTAGCCAATCTCGCCGTCCACATCCTTCGTCTGGCCGACGATGCGGCCGGGGAGCTTTCTCGTCATGGCGGATGTCGTGGCCATGAAGCCGAGGAACGGGCCGCCGAACGCCGTGTCGAGGCCGAGGGGCTGACCGTCGCCGACGGCAACATCCGCGCCCATCGCGCGTGGCGTGGGCAGAATGGCGCAGGCGATGGGGTTCACGCCCATGACGAACTTGGCGCCCGCGGCGTGGACGATCTCACCGGCCGCCTTCGCGTCTTCGATCTGGCCGAAGTAGTTCGGCTGCTGGAGGTAGAAGCACGCGGCGTCATCGCCGAGCGCTTCCTTGAGCGCGTCGAGATCAGTTCTGCCGTCCTTTGCGGGGACGACAAAAAGCTCGGTATTCGAGGCGAAGCAGTAGGTCTTCATGACCTCGATGACCTGCGGATGGGCGCAGGCGGAGACGTAAGCCTTCGTGCGCTTGCGGTCCTTGCACATGGGGATCGTCTCGGCCGCGGCGGTCGCGCCGTCGTAGTGCGAGGCGTTGGAGACGTCCATGCCGGTCAGCTCGCAGATCATCGTCTGGAATTCAAACGTGCCCTGCAGCACGCCCTGGCTGATCTCGGCCTGATAGGGGGTGTAGCAGGTGACAAGCTCTTCGCGGGAGGTGACGGATTTGACGACCGACGGGATGAAGTGGCGGTAGGCACCTGCGCCGCGAAGAACGGTCTTGAAGACCTTGTTCTTTTCGGCCATGGCGGTGACGGTTTCGCGCACAGCAAGCTCGCTCAGGCCCTCGGGGATGTTCAGCCCGCCGCTCCGCAGGAGCATTTCCTGCGGGACGGCCTTATACAGCCCTTCCAGGCTGTCGACCCCGATGGCGGCGAGCATTTCTACCCGTTCCGCAGCCGTGGTGGGAACGTAAGAGCCCATGTTAGCCCTCCTGCGCGCAATGCGCTTCGTAAGCGGCGGCGTCAAGCAGCGCCTCAGTGTCGGTCACGGGGGAGACCTTGATGATCCATGCGCCGTAGGGGTCGGAGTTCAGCGTCTCGGGCGCGTCGGCGAGCGCTTCGTTGACCTCGCAGATCGTGCCGCTGACGGGACAGATCACGTCGGAGACCGCCTTGACGGACTCGACATCGCCGAAGCTCTCACCGGCGGTGACGCTGTCGCCCTCGGCGGGCAGGTTGATAAAGACCACATCGCCCAACGCGTCCTGGGCAAAATCAGAAATGCCGATCACGGCGACGTCGCCGTCCATCTTGACCCACTCGTGGGACTTGGAATACTTCAGCTCAGCAGGGATGTTCATGGTAATTTCCTCCTCAAAATCGTTCTCAGTGAATGTTGTTTGTGATTGACGGTCCAATGGTTTCCGAATATTCGGTCAAAAATCTCTATTTCAGCGTTCGAGCTTGTAGAACGGCATTGGCACGATCTCGAGCTCGACCATGCGGCCGCGCACGTCGGCGTTGAGGTGCTTGCCGATCTCGATATCTTGAGCGGGGATATAGCCCATCGCGACACCGCAGCCGATATAGGGCGCGAACGTGCCGGAGGACGCCCAGCCGATCTTTTCTCCGTCCATCGTGTAGAGGTCGCAGTGCTCGCGCACGATGCCGCGGCCGACGACCTTCATGCCAATGCGCTTCATTTTCGGCGCGCCGAGCGCGACAAGCGCGTCGCGGCCGATGAAGTCCTTGCCCGTGAGCTTGCACGGAAGTCCCGCCATCTTCGGCGTGATCTCGTCGTTCATCTCGTGACCGTAGAGCGGCATCGAAGCCTCTAAGCGCAGCGTGTCGCGCGCGCCGAGTCCGCAGGGGATCAACCCCTCGGGCTCGCCCGCCTTCAGAAGTGCTTTCCACAGGTCGACGGTGTCCTCGGCCTTGCAGTAGATCTCAAAGCCGTATTCACCGGTGTAGCCCGTCTGGGAGACGAGGGCGCGGATCGTGCGCTCGCCGAGGTTCAGGGGCACGTCTTCGGTGAAGGTGTAGTACTTGGCGGGGATGTACTGCTCGTCGCAGAGCTTTTTAAGAATGTCGCCGGACTTGGGGCCCTGCAGGGCGATCTGGCCCCAGTCGTTGCCCTCGTCGCGGTAGTCGACGTCGCCGGAGAGATGGCTCTCGACCCAGGCGGCGTCCTTTTCACGGTTGCCCGCGTTGACGACGAGCCAGTAATTGTCCGCTGCGCAGCGGTAGACGATGAAGTCGTCGATGATGCCGCCATTGTCGTTGCAGAACATCGAGTACTTGATCTCGCCGTCTTTCATGTTCGAAATGTCGGCGGTGATGATCTTCTGCACGTTGGCGACGGCGTCAGGGCCCTTGAGGCGAAGCTCGCCCATGTGGGAAACGTCGAACAATCCGGCCTTTTCACGAACGGCCATGTGCTCGGCAATCACGCCGGTGGGATACTGCACGGGCATCAGAAAGCCGCCGAATTCGACAATCTTGCCGCCCATGTCCACATGCGTTTGGTAAAGTGGGGTCTTCTTTTCCATAGTGCGCATCCTCCGAAAACAATAATTTTAATGAATCTTATAAAAATTATTAAAATTAAGCATCAAAAAAGAGACACAAAACTCCCTTTTGAGCTTTGTGCCTCCGTTGATCACCTGAGAGATTCCCCGCCCGAGTCATCGCGGCAGGTTGCACCTTCGGCGTGCGTAAACGCACTTTTCGGAGCGTCGTCCGAGTTCGGCCCTTTTGCCTGAGAGCTTCTGCGTTCCCCTTCGGCGCCGCGGCAGAATATTCCGCGGTCTCTCCCGAACTCATCATCCGATCAGTTTATTCATTTTGCATTTTAAAGCTAACATAAGAGCACGCCTTTGTCAAGAAAGAAAAAATAATATTTTGTTAAAATATTTCAAGCGGAAATTCGGCAAACCGAAAACTGCCGAAACAGGTCAAAATTTGAAAGCATCCCGTTGTTATGACTGCGTTGCCGGCCAGGTTCCATTTCGCTTCGGCATAGCTTTATTTGTATTTCGCATTTGCATTTTGCCTAAAGCGGCGGCGGAGAAGTGATGGGGCGTCTATTTTCTTCGACGAAATCCGTCCTGCACGGACAAAATTGTGTTGACAACGGCGGAGGATGGGTCTATTGTACACACATCATTCGTCAAATGCTTTGAGCAGGACACGACTTCCCCGGATTACCGCTTTCAGAGAGCCGTTGGTGGTGCAAAACGGCAGCAAGGAACGGGCGGGCCATCCCCTGTGAGCAGCCGCGGTGAAAGGCGCAAACGCCGAGTAATCGCAGCCGGTCCCCCACCGTTAACAGGGTGCGCTCTCCGATCCATTCGGGCAGCGGTCGAGCGGCCGGTTTTCCGGCAAGCAAAGTGGTAACGCGGAAGTTGAGATCTGCGGCGGATATCGCCGCGATACTGGCCTTCGTCTTTGCGATGGGTTTTCGTTGTGGAAAATCCGCGGCAGAGGCGGGGCTTTTCTTTTTGCTCCCGGCATTGGCGAAGAACACAGTTTTTTTAGGAAAGAAAGGGAAATCACATGAACACACTCGTCATCGTGCTGATTGCGGCGGTCGTCCTCGTCGCCGCCTACGCACTCTATGGGCGCTGGCTCGCCAAAACCTGGGGCATCGACCCCAAGGCGCAGACGCCCGCCGTCAAGTATAACGACGGCAAGGACTTTGTCCCCACCAACGGCTGGACCGTCTTCAGCCATCAGTTTTCCTCCATCGCGGGCGCGGGCCCTGTCACCGGCGCGATCCAGGCCGCCGCGTTCGGCTGGCTGCCGGTGTTGCTGTGGGTGCTGCTCGGCGGCGTTTTCTTCGGCGCTGTGACGGACTTCGGCGCGTTGTACGCTTCCGTCAAAAATGACGGCAAGTCCATGGGCATGCTGATCGAAAAGTACATCGGCAAGCTCGGCCGCAAGCTGTTTCTGCTGTTCTGCTGGCTGTTCTGCCTGATCGTCATCGCGGCGTTCGCCGACATGGTCGCCGGCACGTTCAACGCCTACACCGTGGTCGACGGCGTGACGCAGCTTGCTGACGCCGCGCAGACCAACGGCGCAGCCGGTATGGTGTCCATCATGTTCATGGTGTTCGCCGTCGTCTTCGGCCTTGTGCAGAAGAAGCTGAACCTCTCGGGCTGGAAGGAAGCCGTGCTCGGCATTCTCTGCATCGTTGCCTCGTTCGCCGTCGGCATGAACTGCCCACTCATCTTCGGCAAGGCGACTTGGAGCTACATCACGTTCGTCTACATCTTCTTCGCCGCCGTTCTCCCGATGTGGCTTTTGAAGCAGCCGCGCGACTATATGACCACCTTCATGTTCATCTGCATGATCGCGGGCGCGGTCGTCGGCCTTCTCGTTGCGCATCCGACGATGAACCTCCCCGTCTTCACGGGCTTCAACAATGAAAAGCTCGGCACGATGTTCCCCATCCTGTTCGTCACCGTCGCCTGCGGCGCGGTGTCCGGCTTCCACAGCCTCGTCTCCTCCGGCACGTCGTCCAAGACGGTCGAAAACGAGAAGGACATGCTCAAGGTCGGCTACGGCGCGATGATCCTCGAGAGCCTGCTTGCCGTGCTCGCACTCTGCGTGGCCGGTGCGGCCGCCGCGGCGGACGGCACTCCCGCCGCCGGTACCCCGTTCCAGATCTTTAGCCGCGGCGTTGCGGGCTTCTTCGAGATGTTCGGCGTGCCGAACTACGCCGCCACGGTCTTTATGACGATGTGCGTCTCCGCCCTCGCCCTCACGAGCCTTGACGCCGTCGCGCGTATCGCGCGCATGAGCTTCCAGGAGCTTTTCAGTGTGGACGACATGGCCCACGCCGAGCCCTGGCGCAAGCTCCTGTGCAACACGTATTTCTCCACGGTGCTGACGCTTGTGCTCGGCTACGTACTCACGAAGATCGGCTACTCCAACATCTGGCCGCTGTTTGGCTCGGCGAACCAGCTGCTCTCTGCGCTCGTGCTCATCACGCTGTGCGTCTTCCTCAAGGTCACGGGCCGCAGCAACAAGATGCTCTTCCCGCCGCTCGTCATCATGCTCTGCGTCACGTTCACGGCGCTCGTGCAACGCCTGATGGCCATGGTGAGCGCCATCCAAAATGCCGCTGCCGTCACCATCCCCGCGGGCGAGACGACCTGGGGCGCGGTGTTTATTGCCAACGGCTTGCAGCTCATCATCGCGGTGCTGCTCATCGTGCTCGGCGCGACCATCGTCGTGAACTCGATGAGAAGCTACGTCGCCAGCAAGCACAACAGCGAGGCCAAGGTTTAATTTTGAAAAATGTGCAAAAAAGGAGGCTTCCCGTCGGGAAGCCTCCTTTTTTTGCTTTATTACCAGCTTGCGACCGTGCCGTCGCATCTCGGTTCGGTGCCCGCGGCGTAAACGCCGTTTTCGCACTTCCAGATGATCTCGCCGCGGCCCATGGCCGTGCGGTCGTCGACGATCTCGACCTCGTGCCCCATTGCTCGCAGCTGCTCGGCGATCGCCTCGCCCGCCTCGCGCTCGATCTGGAGCTTTTTGCCGCCGATCCACTGGATGCGCGGCGCGTCGAGCGCCTCCTGCGGGTTCATGGCGTAATCGATGGTGCTCGTCAGCACCTCGACCTGCCCCTGCGGCTGCATGAACGCGCCCATCACGCCGAACGGGCCGACGGCCTCGCCGTCCTTGAGCAGAAAGCCCGGGATGATGGTGTGATAGGACTTCTTGCCGCCCTCCAAATAGTTATCGCTCTTCGGGTCGAGGGAGAAGTTCGCGCCGCGGTCCTGAAGCGAGATGCCCGTGCCGGGGATGGCGATGCCCGCGCCAAAGCCGCAGTAGTTGCTTTGGATAAGCGAGACCATGTTGCCCTCTGCGTCCGCGGTGCAGAGGTAGATCGTGCCGCCGCAGTGCGGGTCGCCCGCTTTGGGCTCGAGCGCCTTGTCTGTGATGAGTGCGCGGCGGGCGGCGAGATAGTCGGGCGAGAGCAGCTCGCTGACCTTCGTTTTCATATAGCGCGGGTCGGCAACGTAGGTCTTCGTGTCGGCAAAGGCGAGCTTGATGGCCTCCATGACCTTGTGATAGTAGTCCGCGTCCTCGCGCTGCTCGGGCAGCGTCAGCCCGTTGAGCATGCCGAGTGCCATCAGCACCGTGATGCCGTGGCCGTTGGGCGGGATCTCGCAGACGGTGTAGCCGCGGTAGTCCTGCGTGATGGGCTCGACCCATTCAGGGTGGTAGTTCTTGAAGTCGTCCTCGCAGAAGTAGCCGCCCGTGGCACGCGAATGGGCGACGATCCTTTCCATCAGCTCACCGCGATAGTAGCTCTCGCAATTCGTCTCGGCAAGGGAGCGCATCGTGTCGGCATAGGCGGGGAAACGGAAGACATCGCCCGCGCGGTACGGCGAGCCGTCCGGCTTCATAAAGCTCTTCCACCAGTATTCATAGGGGGCGGGGTCCTGCACCATGACCCTGGCGATGCGCTTGCTGTCGCGCGCCCAGAGCTTGCCGACATTGACGGGCACGGCATAGCCGTTTTCGGCGTAGGAAATGGCGGGGGCGAAGAGCTCGGAGAGCGGCTTTGTGCCAAAGCGCGCATTGAGCGCCGCCCAGCCCGCGGGCGCGCCCGGGACCATCGTGGGGAGCCAGCCCTCTTCGGGGACAGCGTCAAAGCCTTTGGCGTGGACCTCGTCTGTGCTCAGCGCCATCGGCGCAACGCCGCTGGCGTTCAAGCCGTAGAGCTTTTTCTCCTTCTCGATCCACACGAGCGCGAAACAGTCGGACCCAAGGCCGTTGCCCGTCGGCTCGAGCAGCGGCATCGCGCCGGCCATGGCGACGGCGGCATCGACGGCGTTGCCGCCATTTTTCAGCACGTCGAGGCCGACCTGTGCGCCGAGGGGAACGGACGTGCAGCACACGCCGTTTTTGGCGTAGACCACGTTGCGGCGGGAAGAATATCGGTAAGTTAACGGATCAAAATTCGGCATGATCGTTCTCACTTTCGTCGTTTTTCCCAGTATAGCAGTCCGCGCGAAAAAGGGCAAGAAAAAGACGCTGTGCCACGCGACGGCGGGAAAGTCTGCGCGAGCAATGCGGAAAACTGAATATTCACCCGATAAGAGATTGAACATTTTGCGTTTTCCCGCTTGACAATCTGAAAAACTGCATTATAATACAATCAATCTGATATGAAATGCCTCCTTTGGCACCGGCCGGGGAGAAAAGGCATCCATGACTGAGCCGTAGGTATTCCGGGCGACCGGATAAGGCTGGGTCGTGGGTGCTGTTACTTTTTTATAGAGAAAAGGAGAAGGATATGAACATCAAGCCCTTTGCTGTGGAAGAATGGATGAACGAGTACGAGGTGGGTGCGCTCTACAACATCGCCGAGACCTGCGTCGACTCCGTTTCGCTCGACGAGCTCTTCGAACTCACGGGCGAGAACAAGGAGGACTTTTTGAAGGACTTCTGTGCCCAGCGCTTGACCTATGGCGATATCTGGGGCAGCGAGGCGCTGCGCAGCGGCATTTCCAAGCTCTATCACACGATCAAGGCCGATGAGGTCGTGCTCACGCACGGCGCGGCGGGCGCGAACCATCATGTGTTCTGCTCGCTCATTTCCGCGGGCGACCGCGTGGTCAGCATCATGCCGACCTATCAGCAGCTCTACTCCATCCCCGAGGCCATCGGCGCGGACGTCGCCATCATGCACCTAAAGCAGGAAAACGACTATCTCCCCGACCTGAATGAGCTCAAGAGCCTCGTCACGCCCGAGACGAAAATGATCTGCATCAACAACCCCAACAACCCCACTGGCGCGCTGATGAGTAAGGAGCTGCTTGAGAGCATCGTGGAGATCGCCCGCGGTGTGGGCGCGTACATCCTCTGCGACGAGGTTTACCGCCACCTGACGCAGGAGGACGAGTGGTGCGAGTCCATCGTCGACCTGTACGAAAAGGGCATCTCGGTCAGCAGCATGTCCAAGGTCTTCTCGCTCGCGGGCCTTCGCATGGGCTGGATCGCCACGCACGATGAAGCGGCGCGCAAGGCGTTCCTGTCGCACCGCGACTACAATTTAATTAGCTGCGGCATGTTCGACGATGCGATCGCGTCCATCGCCCTGCGCCACAGCGACGTGATGCTCAAGCGCAATCAGCGCATCGTGCGCGAGAACCTCGCCATCCTCGATGACTGGATCAAGGAAAATCCGCACTTTTTCTACACCAAGCCCAAAGCCGGTACGACCGCGCTCGTTTACTACGATTTCGATATCCCCTCCTACGAGTTTTGCAAGCGCATGTACCACGAGACCGGTGCGTTCGTCACGCCGGGCGACTGCTTCGAGCAGCCCCACAGTATGCGCATCGGCTATGCCTGCGACATTGATACGCTCAAAGACGGCCTCGCCGCGGTGACGAAGTTTGCCGCGACGCTGTGAGCGGCGAAAACACGCGATAAATAAAAGAAAGCCGTCCGGTCATCGACCGGACGGCTTTTTGGCTTGTAAGGGGTTCACGCCTTGGCCCTGTTCCCGCGCATGAAGTGCAGAATAAGGCCGATGGCCGCGCCAATAAGCGTCGGGCAGATCCAGCCGAGGTCGGCAAACGGTAGGTACTGCTGACCGAACGCCTTGATGGCCGGACCGTGGATGGCGTTAAACACGCTCTCGGGCAGCGCGATGATCAGATCGTAAACGGCAGCGATGAGCGTGAAGCCGATCGTCCAGCAGTACACCGTGCGGTCGTGGCCGAAGAATTTACCGAGCAGCGCCAGCGCAATGAGAGCGATGGAGAGCGGATAGAGGAACATCAGCACCGGCAGCGAATAGCTGATGATGGCGCTGAGGCCGAGGTTCGCAAACAGCAGCGACACGAGACTGAAAATGATTGCCCAGATGCGGTACTTTGGCCCGTCGGGGAAGAGCGCGCTGAACGTCTCGGCGCAGCTCGTGATGAGACCGACGGCGGTCTTGAGGCACGCGAGCGTCACCGTGGCGGCGAGGATGAAGAGACCGGCGGAGCCGAGGTAGTGCTGCGCGATCTGCGCGAGCGCTGTGCCGCCGTTCTCGCTGGCTTCAAGCACGCCGCGGCTCTGCGTGCCGGCGATCGTGACGGCGATATAGATGAACGCCATCAGAAGGCTGCTGAAAATGCCCGCGCGGACGGTGCTCCCCGCCACAGCGGTGGGATCGTCCACGCCGAGGTCACGGATGACCTGCACGACGATGATGCCGAAGGCAAGACTCGCCAGCGCGTCCATGGTGTTGTACCCTTCGAGGAAACCAGCGAAAAACGGCTGGGACGCGTAGTCGCCGAGCGGCTCGACATCCGCGATGGCCGCACTCGGAGAGAGGAGCGCGACGACGACCAGAATGCCGAGGAAGACGAGAAAACAGGGGTTCAGAATTTTGCCGACCCAGGTGAGGATTTTGCCCGGGCGCAGTGCGAAAAACAGCGCCGCGGCGAAAAACGCCGCCGAGAAGAGCAGCAGGTACAGCGTGCTGCTGCCATTTTGCGGAAGCACCTGCTCAAGTCCCACGGTGAATGACGTCGTCGCGCAGCGGGGAATGGCGAAAAACGGCCCAATGGTCAGATACAGCGCGCAGGTGAAGAACATCGCGTAGGGGCGGTTGACCTTGCTGCTCAGGTCAAAAAGACCGTTGGAGCGGCTGATGCCGAGCGCGGCCACGCCGAGCAGCGGCAGGCCCACGCCCGTGATGAGAAGCCCCAGAATGGCCTGCCAAACGTTGGAACCGGCCATCTGGCCGAGGTGTACGGGAAAGATGAGGTTGCCGGCGCCGAAAAACAGGCCGAAGAGCATGCTGGCAACATAGGTGTATTCTTTGGCGGAGAGCTTGCGTTTCATGGTGAGAAATATCCTTTCATGGCGGTGGGGCAAAAATGCCCCGTCCTGAATGATTCGGGTAACAAAAAAACCGGTCTGTTCCCGCACTCTGACATTGCAAGGGGATACTCCCATGCTTGTGGAACATTCCACAAGTGCTTTGCCAGATCAATGGAGCATACCGGATCCATGCTGCCGATCATTGCAGGCAGCGAATCAAACCGAGCCTTGGAAAATGAGGTCGATCAAACCGCTGCCGACTGCTTCGACGGCATAGATTCGGACGAATGCCCCTCTACGCCAACGATCAGTCGCCAGCTTACTCCAAAATTGACATTTTTGGACGTAACCATGGTGTTCAAACGATCGCCTCCTTTGCTGCGGAAATTGGCATCATTATACCATGCCATTACATTTTGTCAAGTATCAATGAGAAAATGATATGTTAAAATCGGAAGCGAAAAATTGGGCCGATGGATGAAGCTTCATTCGGGCCACGCAAAGGAGCATGCGGCGCGATAATGCGCTACCTTGCGGTAAAGGCGCGAAAAAGGCGCGAAAACAGACTGCTTTCGCACCTTTTCGGTAAATATAAAGATCAGAACACCACGACGAGCAGCATCTTGAACTGCTCCTGACCGTACACCGCGTGCGGATGGCGCGCGGGCATGACGATGCTCTCACCCTCGTGCAGGATGTGCTCGACGCCGTCGATCGTGATCCGACCCACGCCGTCGAGGCAGGTGACCATCGCGTCGCCGCCGGACTCGTGGGTGCTGATCTCCTCACCCTTGTCAAACGAGAAGAGCGTGACGCTCACGTGCTCGTTCTGCGCCAGCGTGCGGCTGACGACCTGACCGGACTGATAGGCGACCTGATCGCGCAGGGTCAGGACCTCTGCCTTGCTGATATTTTTCATACCGTCCATGATAATTTCCTCCTGTTGAAACGCGCGGCGCTGGCCGCCGCGCACGATATTATCTCCTATCATGCCCTCTTTGCGAAAAAAGGCAACGATTATTTTGCTTTGTGCGCCAGCACGCAGTACCACTCGGTGTTTTCGATATCGAACGCGCCGAACTGCACGGGGAAGGCCTTGACCTGAATGTCCTGATAGCCGAGCTGCGTGAGCTTGTCGAGCAGTAATTTCTGCGGCACGGGGTGGTAGTGCTCCTCAAAACGCTCTTTTTGGAAGATTTTGTTATCGCGCTCGAAGGTGTAGATAAGATTGAAGACAATGGAGCCGTCGGATAAATGGTCCCAGACCTGCATGAGGTTCACGCGGTCGCCGTTTGGCAGAAAGGCGGGATTGTAGCAGTAAAAACGCTTTTTCTGCCCCACGATACGGTCCCAGTTGCGAAGGTCGAAGTAGAGGCAGCCTCCGGGCTCCACGAGCGCGTCCATCTGCTCCAAAACGCCGGTGATCTCGTTGTTTGTCACGTAGGCAAGGGAGTTGCCGGTGCTCATCACGCAGTCGAAGCTGCGGCCAAAATGAGACGTCAGGTCGCGGAAATCGCTCTGCCGCAGGTCGATGGCGATGCCACGCTCGTCCGCCTTTTTGCGGCAGCGCGCGAGCATGCTGTCGCTCAAATCGGAGCCGTACAGCGAGACGCCGAGCTGCCCGAGCGGCAGCGTGAGCGAGCCCGTCCCGATGCTCACATCGAGCGCCGAGCGAATGGGCCTGCCGTCGAAAACGGTCTGCCAGTGGGAGAGGGTCTGTGCATCCTTTTTCGGGGAGTCGAAGAGGTCGTAGATGTCGGTGCGGTCGTAGACGCTGGCCATAGAGCATGCTCCTCCTGACAAAATATTGGATCGCGCCCCGCGCTCAGCGCTTTTTGCGCTGGGACGAGGACGGAATGTCCATTTCCGCGCGGTACTTGGCGACGGCGCGGCGGCTGACCTCGATGCCGAGAGCCGAGAGCGCCAGACGAAGCGCCTCGTCCGAGAGCGGCGCGGCCGGGTCCTCTGCGCGAATGAGGCTTTGCAGCCGCTGCTTGACCGCGTGGGACGAGACTGCCGCGTCGGGACGGATCGCCGTGGTGAAAAAGCTGCGCACGGGGATGATCCTGCCCTGGAACTGAATGTATTTATTCTGCGCCGCACGGCTCACGGTGGAGGTGCTGACGCCCATTCTTTCGGAAAGCTGCTGCATCGTCACGGGCAGCAGTGCCTCGCCGCCACAGAAAAAGCCGTGCTGCTCGCGCCCGATGAGCGTGAGCATCTGTACGAGCGTGTCACAGCGGGTGTGGACGCCCTTGATGAGGGCCTGTGCTTCGGAGAGCTTTTCTTTCACGTAGCGCTGGACCTCGGGGTCGTCGCTCGTGTTCATCAGCGCGGCGTATTCGGCGTTGACGGACAGGCGCGGCAGAATGCGCTCGTTGAGCTCGATGACGAGCTGGCCCTGCTGCACGGAAAATTCCGCGTCGGGGGCGACATAGGCGATCTGCTCGCTGCCGGCAAAGCTGCGCGAGGGGATCGGGTTGAGCGCGAGCACCTTGGAAGCGGCGGCCTTGGCTTCGTTGACGCTGACGCCGAGCAGAACGGCAAGGCCGGAAAAGTTGCGCTTGCCGAGCAGTTCGAGCCCATCGCGCGCGATCTTCAGCGCCAGCGGGTCGAGCGAGCGGCCCTGCGCGAGCTGGAGCGTCAGGCATTCCGACAGGTTCCGCGCGCCGACGCCCGGCGGGTCGAGCATCTGCACGGCGAAGAGCGCCTGCTCGAGCGAGAAGAGCGGGATGTCGAATTCGCGTGACAGCTCTTCGAGCGGGCAGTCGAGATAGCCGCGCTCGTCGAGACAGTCGATCAAAAAGCGGCACAGGCGCAGAAGCTCATCATCGACGAGCTTCATCTGCCCGATCTGTTCATTCAGGTGGTCGCGGAACGTTTTTTCGCGCGTCAGAAAGGCGGTGAAGTCCTGCACATCCTCCATGCCGGAGGAGGTGACGCCGCGCCACGAGTCCGCCTCGCGAACCTCGAGCGGTTCACGCTCGGCGGGAGCGGTCTCGCTGGGGAGCTCGGTCTCGTAATAGGTGGGGGACTGCACGTCGAGCAGCGGGTTTGAGAGCGCGACTTCCTGCACGTATTCGGCAAGCTCCGGCGCGGAGAGCTGCAAACAGTCGAGCGATTGGCGCATCGTCTGCGTCAGCACGAGCTTTTGGCTCAGCGTCTGCCTCTGTTCAAGCTGCACGATAGATTCCCTCCCCAAATGATGCTCATTCAGTAAATTAAAGTATAGCAGTTTTCGCCTTTCTTCGCAATACACAGATGCGCGGGAATGTCCCCAAAAAAGCAAGGGGGCATTCAGATCGCGCAAAAACAAGGCCGACTCCGCATAAGAAAACATGCGGTTTTGCCTGCGCCTTTTTGGCTGAAATACAACCGAAAAAATCTCCCCATACGCCAGTATGGGGAGTTTTTTTCAGCTGATTTCATCTCGAAAATTCATTGGCAAAACTGCTTTGCACCGAAAAAGAGCAAATTTTGTGCGGAGCTGAGGCGCGACGGCGCGGGCATGCTGACGCATGGCAAGACGGCGCAACGAAGGAGCCCGTGCAAAATTTGCCTTTTACGGCGCATGTTTTCTTATGCGGAGTCGGCCAAAGCCGCCCTGCTTGGTGCAAAGGGAATGTTGTGTTACGGCAGCGGGATCTCCTTGCTGTCGAAGAGCGTCTTGAGCTCGATCGAGGTGCGCGAGTCGCCGAACTTCTTGATGAGGGAGAGAAGCTGGTCGAGCTGCTGCGTGTCGCGCACGGCGAAGCGGAGCAGCGCGTTGAACTCACCCACCACGTGATAGTGGCTGATGATGGCGCTCTGCGAGGCGCAGAAATCGCAGAATTTGTCGTACTTGTCCGGCTCGAGCGCAACGGAGATAAAGCCTGTGATGTTACAGTCGAGCTTCGTGCGGTCGATGTCGATGTGATAGCCGCGGATCACGCCGCTTTCCTCCATCCGGCGAATGCGCTCCGACACGGCGGGCGGCGTCAGCCCCACAAGGTCTCCCATGCGGCGCAGCGTGCAACGGCTGTCGTCCTGGAGGAGGTTGAGGATTTGGTAGTCAGTCCGATCCATCATGTTCTCCCTCTACCGTTCTCTTACACGATCTCGCCGCGCTTGATGACGGTTTTTGCAAGATTGCTGCCAACGCGGTAGCAGATGTAGTCGAGGTCGGGCGCGTCCCAGATGACAAGGTCGCCCAGCTTGCCCTCTTCGACAGAGCCGACCTTGTCGGCAAGGTCGATCGCCGCGGCGCCGTTGAGCGTGACAGCCGTGAGGACCTCCTCCGGCGTCAGCTTGTACTTGAGGCAGCCGAGGTTGATGACAAACTGCATGTTCAGGCACGGGCAGGAGCCGGGGTTGAAGTCCGTCGCCATTGCAACGGGCACGCCGGCTTTGACCATGTCGCGCGCGGGCGCGAACACCGCGCCGAGGTTGAAGCTCGTCGCGGGCAGCAGGCACGCGATCACGCCGCCCTTGGCCATGGAGGCAATGCCCTCCGGCGGGCAGACGATCAGGTGCTCAGCCGAGATCGCGCCGATCTCGCCGGCGAGCTGGCTGCCGCCGATGGCCTCGATCTCGTCGGCGTGGATCTTGGGACGCAGGCCATACTTGAGACCCGCTTCGAGCACCTGACGGGACTCTTCAACGGTGAAGGTGTCGGCCTCGCAGAAGACGTCGCAGAACTTGGCGATGCCCTGCTCCTTGACCTTGGGCATCATCTCCTCGCACACGAGGCGGACGTACTCTTCGCGGTTGGACTTATATTCCGCGGGGACAAGGTGCGCGCCCATGAAGGTCGCGACGAGGTCCATGCGGTGGTGATCGTTGAGGTCCTTGATGACCTCGAGCGCCTTGAGCTCATGCTCGGTGGCGAGGCCGTATCCGCTCTTGGCCTCGACCGTGGTGGTGCCGAAGCCCATCATCTCGTCGAGCGCCTTGGAGGCCTTGGCGGCGAGCTCCTGCTCGCTGGCCTGACGGGTGGCGTTCGTCGTGGACTGGATGCCGCCGCCCGCGTTCTGAATGTCGAGATAGCTTGCGCCGTGGAGCTTGAGACCCAGCTCGTTCTGGCGCCAGCCGCCGAAGATGAGGTGGGTGTGGGCGTCGACAAGGCCGGGGGTGACGAGGTGGCCCTCCGCGTCGACGACTTCCGCGCCCTCGACGGTGGGGACCGTGCCGGTACCGACGGAGGCGATGATGCCGTCCTCGATGAGCACCCACGCATCCTTTAAGAATTTGATCTTGCCCTGCTCCTCGCCGCGATGGGCGGATCTGCCCTCGGGCGTCGCCAGCAGGCCGATGTTTTTAACCAGTAACTTTTTCATAGTAAATGTTGTCCTTTCTCACTGTTGGAAAGAGCATTCTGTTCGATGGCTTGTCAAAAAAGCCTCGCAGAGTTTTACCCGCAAGGGGTACGCGGCATCCGTGAGGCGGCAGAGCCGCCAACGGCTGCCCAGGCCGCCCGCAGGCGGCAAATAAATTGAGATCATCTTTCCGACGACATGTGCGTCGGAAAGATTCTTTGCGCTCCGCAAGTGTGCGAGCAAAGCGAGTGCGCGCAGCGGAGTGTATCCAGCTCAAAAAAGGGGCATATTTCTATGCCCCTTTTTTGAAGTAAATTTTAGTGCATGTATTCCTTCACGGCCTTCTCGCAGAGCTCTTCGTCCGCGACGTAAGGCATGGTGATGTGATCCTGGCCCTCGTACATTTTGTTGTACTCGGCGACAGTGGTCATGGCGTTCTCGTTGCGCGCCCAGCTGCGGCGGGCAACGACGACCCTGGTATCCCAGGGCATGGACATGCGCAGAATGGTGTCGACACGCTCAGAGCCGTCGAGAACCATACCGAAGCCGCCGTTGATGGCGCGGCCGATGCCCGTACCACCGCCGTTGTGCAGGGCGATGTAGCTCATGCCGCGGGCAGCGTTACCAGCGTAGCACTGGGTCGCCATCTCGGCCATGATGTTGGAGCCGTCCTTGATGTTGGAGGTCTCACGGAAGGGCGCGTCGGTGCCACCGGTGTCGTGATGGTCACGGCCAAGGATGACGGGGCCGATCTCACCGTTGCGAACCATCTCGTTGAACTTGAGCGCGAGATTCATACGGCCCATGGCATCCTGATAGAGGATACGGCACTGGGTGCCGACGACCAGCTTGTTCTTCTCGGCGTCGCGGACCCAGACATAGTTGTCGTAGTCCTGATAGCGACGGTTGTGGGCCTTGATGTACTCGGCGGCAGCCATGTCGGTCTTGTGCAGATCCTCGGGGTTGCGGCTCAGGCAGCACCAACGGAACGGGCCGTAGCCGAAGTCGAACAGGCAGGGACCAAGGATATCTTCGACGTAGGAGGGGAAGATGAAGCCGTCGAGGTCGTTCTCACCGTTCTTGCAGATGCTCTTCACACCGGAGTCGTAAACAGCCTTGAGGAAGCTGTTGCCGTAGTCGAAGAAGTAGGTGCCGCGCTCGTGGAACTTGCAGATCATCTCATAGTGATGCTGCAGCGTCTTGTCGACGAGGACACGGAAGCCGTCGGGATCCTTGTCGAGCATCTCGGTGCGCTGCTCGAACGTGAGGCCCTGCGGGCAATAGCCGCCGTCATAAGGCACGTGGCAGGAGGTCTGGTCGCTCATCAGGTCGACATGGACGTCATGCTCATAGAGGTACTCGAGCAGGTCGACAATGTTGCCGCAATAGGCGACAGCGCAGGGCTTGCCTTCCTTCTGGTGATCGAGAGCGATCTTGGTGGCCTCTTCGAGGGAGGCGGTGCGGTGGCTGACCCAGCCCTGGGTGTAACGGGTCTCGATACGGGAATCGTCGACCTCGGCGATGATGGAGGCAGCGCCGGCGATCTCAGCAGCCTTGCCCTGAGCGCCGCTCATGCCGCCAAGACCGGCGGAGACGAACAGACGGCCGGCGAGGTTCTGATCGTTGGGGATGCCGAGCTTCAGACGGCCGGCGTTGAGCAGCGTGTTGAACGTGCCGTGGACGATGCCCTGGGGGCCGATGTACATCCAGCCGCCGGCGGTCATCTGACCGTAGTTGGCAACGCCGAGCGCGGCAGCGCGGTTGAAGTTCTCCTGGTCATCGAAGGTACCGACCATCAGGCCGTTGGAGATGATGACGCGCGGAGCCATCTTGTGGGAATGGAAGAGGCCCAGAGGATGACCGGACATGACGACAAGGGTCTGCTCATCGGTCAGCTGCTCGAGGTACTTCTTGATCAGGCGGTACTGCATCCAGTTCTGGCAGACCTGACCGGTCTCACCGTAGGTGACGAGCTCATAGGGATACAGAGCGATGTCGAAGTCGAGGTTGTTGTCGATCATGACCTGAATGGCCTTGCCCTCGATGCACTTGCCCTTGTATTCGTCGATGGGCTTGCCGTAGAGCTTGCCCTCGGGACGGAAGCGGTAGCCATAGATACGGCCGTGCTCTTCGAGCTCCTGCGCAAACTCCTTGGCCATCTGCTCATGATGGTCGGGGTGGATGTAACGCAGAGCGTTCTTGATGGCGAGCGCCTTATCGGCCTCGGTCAGGTGGGATTCGCGGCGGGGTGCGCGACGGTAGCCCTCTTCGAACTTCGGGTACTCAGGAAGCTCGTAGTCCAGCTTGATCGTCATCGCATCGTCTGCAAGATTGATCATGGTGGGTTCCTCACTTTCATAAAAATATTTCTGTAAAAACCGATAAAAATGAAAACAGAATTCTCACTTTTCTTTACAACTTGCATTATAACAAAGATGTGCTATAATGAAAAGTACTTAATTTATCTGTATACCATACCGCAAAAGTATGACATGGAGGACAAGCGATGAAGCTCAGACAGCTGGAATACTTCTGCGCGGTGGCGGAGGAGAAAAGCATCTCCGCCGCGGCGCGCGAGCTGCACGTGGCGCAGCCGCCGATCTCGCGCCAGATCGCGCAGCTCGAGGAAGAGCTCGGCGTGCAGCTCTTCCTGCGCGGCAGCAAGGGCATGTCCCTCACCGACGCGGGACAAAGCCTGTACCAGCAGACGCAGCAGATCTTTCAGGATATCCGCCGCGTGGAGGACAGCGTGCGCAGCGTGGGGACGGGCATGAGCGGGCGCATCAAGCTCGGCGTCATCTACTCGGCGATGTCGTACGCGTTACATTATATAAATGAATATCACAGCCGCTATCCGCAGGTGGAGCTCTTCATCCGTGTGGGCTCGCCGCAGGAGCTCATTGAATCGCTCAACCGCGGCGAGCTGCATGCACTGTTCCTGCGCACCGCCGCGCGCGAGCCGAGCGGATTGCAGGAGCGCATTCTGGGCGAGGATAAGCTCGAGCTCATCATGCGCGAGGACCTGGACCCCGCGCCAGAACTGAACGAGGTGCCCATCGAGCGGCTCGAGGGTGTGCCGATGTGCCTTCTGCGCTCGGACGACCTGTGGAGCTACAACGACTTTTTGGTGCAGGAGTGCCAGCGTAGCGGCTTTACGCCGAATGTGACCTGCCACTGCTATGATACGCCCATGGCGATGCAGATGGTGCTCTCGGGTTTTGGCATCAGCTTTCTGCCAAAGTCCATCCTGAGCACGCATCCGGGCGCGCCTTTAAAGGCAAAGCCCGTGCGCGGTCTGCCGATCCGCTCGTATGCCGTTTTGGCATGGAACAGCGCGGTGCTCAGCGCCCCGTGCGTGCAGCGCTTTGTCGAGGAGAAGATGACTTAAAAAAATTAAGCCCGCACTGAAAAAAGAGAAAGAAAACCTGTTTACTCCCCCGATGGGCCGCGATATAATGGCGACGCTGAACAAAAATGGACGGGCGCAGCGCGCCTGTCTGAGCAAAATGACGATACAAAATAAATTGACGGAGGAAAACAACCATGGCAAAGTTGATCGAATGCATCCCCAATTTCAGCTGCTCCAAGGAAAAGGACGAGGCCACCTATAACGCCCTCGTCGAGACCGCCAAGAGCGTTCCCGGCTGCACCCTGTTTGACGCCCAGACCGACGGCAACCACAACCGCTGCGTCTTCACCCTCATCGGCTCTCCCGAGGCCATCGAGGAGGTCGCCTTCCAGCTGACGAAGGTCGCCACCGAGCGCATCGACATGAACAAGCATCACGGCGAGCACAAGCGCATGGGCGCTACCGACGTTATCCCCTTCGTTCCCCAGATGGACGTGACCGTTGAGGAAGCTGTCGAGATGTCCAAGCGCGTTGCCCAGCGTATCTGGGACGAGCTGAAGGTCCCCTCCTTCCTGTATGAGGACAGCGCCACCCGTCCCGAGCGCCGCAACCTCGCTACCTGCCGCAAGGGCGAGTTCGAGGGCATGCCCGAGAAGCTCCTGCAGCCCGACTGGGCTCCCGACTACGGCGAGCGCAAGATCCACCCCACCGCCGGCATCACCGCCATCGGCGCCCGTATGCCGCTGGTCGCGTTCAACTGCAACCTCGAGACCTCTGATGTTGAGATCGCCAAGAAGATCGCCAAGGTCATCCGCGGCTCTTCGGGCGGCTTCCGCAGCTGCAAGGCCATGGGCTTCATGCTCGAGGACCGCGGCATTGCTCAGGTCTCCATGAACATGGTCAACTACGAGGATACCCCGCTGTATGTCACCTATGAGATGATCAAGGCCCTCGCCGAGCGCTACGGCACCCGCGTCATCGAGAGCGAGATCGTCGGCCTGACCCCGGCCAAGGCTCTGATCGACTGCGCCGAGTTCTACCTCAAGGCCAAGGACTTCGACTGCAAGAAGCAGGTCATGGAGTATCACCTGATCGACATGGAATAAAATACTTCAAAAATGCGCTGAAAGCGCATTTTTGAGCGCAACCAGGAAAAGCGGCAAGCCGCTTTTCCTGGTTGGTTTACAGTCCGCTGCGTCGCACTCGCTTTCGCTCGCACGCTGGCGGACTGCAAAGTGTTTTTTCTGACGCGCACGCCCCAGGGCGGCTTCTCTTGCCGCTTTGCGGCAATTCACCTTCTGTCGTCAGAAAAAACGATTAAAATCGTTTGCCGCCGGAGGGCGGCAAAGGCTGCGACGCTTTTGGCTCGTGCGGGCGTTGGCTGCTCCAAGAGGGGCGGCTGACCGTAAAGGTGCGGCGATGCCCGCGCGGGACGAAAACGGCGCGAAATGATGAAAGGAAATATTCAACATGATGAAGTTAGCTGATATGACCGTTACCGGCTTTGCCGATACCGTTGCCTCCGATGCTCCCGCGCCGGGCGGCGGCTCCTGCGCCGCACTCTATGGCTCCATCGGCGCCGCGCTGACCGCGATGGTCGGCGGCCTCACGCAGGGCCGCAAGAAGTATGCCGAGTATGCCGAGCATGCTGCCGAGGTCGAGAAGAAGGGCAACGAGCTCAAGACCCGCCTGCTCGACGTGATGGACCGCGACACCGAGGCGTTCAACGTCGTCTCCGCCGCGTTCGGTATGCCCAAGGCGACCGACGAGGAGAAGGCTGCCCGCTCCGCCGCCATCCAGGAGGGCCTGAAGGGCTGCACCAAGACCCCGATGGAGATGATGGAGCTCATCGACGAGACCCTGACGCTTGCACAGTCCCTGCTGGGCCGCTTCAACGACACCTCCGCGAGCGACCTGGGCGTTGCGTTCCTGTCCCTCAAGGCCGGTATCCAGGGCGCATGGCTCAACGTGCTCATCAACGTCGGCTCCCTGAAGGATCAGGAGTTTGCCGCTGAGTACCGCGCCAAGGGCGAGGCCCTGCTCGCGCACGCTCTGCCCCTTGCCGACGAGTGCTACGCTGAGATCGTCAAGCTCATCGAGGGCTAAACGAAAAGATTCATCAAGAAATGGCTTCGGTGCGCGCACACCGAAGCCATTTGCAGTTTGCAAAGGAGTTGTATTTCCATGACCATCCAGCATTTAACGCCGAGTGACTACATTACGACCAAGTGGTCCGGCGGCCTGACGACCCAGCTCGGCATCGCGCCCGCGAGCGCGGTGTACGCAGACCGCGACTTTTTGTGGAGACTCAGCTCTGCGACCGTTGAGGACGCAGAGTCCGACTTTACGGCGCTGCCCGACTATGAGCGCCTCATTTCGACACTTGAGGGCACGATCGAGCTCAATCACAACGGCGGCGAAAAGCTGACGCTGAATCCCTACGAGGTCCACCGCTTCGACGGCGGCGACGACACGCACTCCTGGGGCCGCTGCCGCGACTTCAACCTCATGCTCCGCAAGGGCAAGTGCGAGGGCAAGATGCGCGGCGAGCACCTTGCGGCGGGCGAGCACAAGACCGTCCACGGCTGCGAGGGCATGACGCTCATTTACTGCGGCGTGGGCGAGGTTCACGTCATCGTCGGCGACGAGAGCGTCGAGCTCAAGGCTGACGAGGCCGCGCGCCTCGACGGCTACGCGGGCGAGATCAAGCTCTGCTCCAAAGAGGGCGCAAAGCTGATGCTCGCCAAGGCGAAAGCGGTCTGAGCCTGCCGCGGGAAGTCTCAAAAAATGGGTCTCTGCAAAGATGCAGAGACCCATTTTTTATTTGCATGATGTAAGTGATCTGCGGAACGCGGGTGTGGATCAACCGGCCATCGGGAGCGTTTCCGCGCCGAGGTCGACGATGTTTGCGCCCGCGGCAGGCGCGGTCTTGACGCTCTCGCTCGTCGTCTGCGCGGTGGAAGCGAGGTCAAACGTCACCTCGCAGAGGTTGCGCACCTGCACGCTGCCCTTGGCGGACGCCTGATTGCCGCTCGACTTGACGGTCATATTGAGCGTTGCGAGCGCACCGGACTCATCGGCCATCGCCATCTTGCACACGAGCGTCGCGGACGCGCCCTGTACGGTCATGTCGAGCGCGAAATCGGTCAGGCCGTCTTTCTTGAGCGAGTCGGCGGTGTAGTTCGTCTCACTGTCCATGCTGTTCATCAGCTTGGCGAGCTCGGCAAGGCCGAAGTGCCACTGATATCCGCTGCCGGACTTGACAAACGTGCTGTCGGCGTACATCAGCTTGATGAGCTGTGCGGCGGCGGTGCAGCCTTCCCAGGAAGCAAAGAAGTGGTTGGCGTCGCCCTGCTGCATCATGGCATAGAGCAGGTGACCAAAGGTTGTGGCAGACGCAGACGCAGACGCGGCGGAAATGGCCTGCTGATAGAGCTCAGAATAGTTCAGCTCGCCGAGGGCGTACCACGTGCCGCTCTTGCTTTCGCTCATCGCGTCGAGAAGCGGGCTCTTGATATAGGCCTTGTCGGAGAGGATGGCCTCGGCGCTGAACTTGGCAAGCTGTGCGCGGTACTCGGCGGGGATAGAGTCCTCGACGAGAGACTCTAAAAGCTCGAGCATGGAGGAGAGGTCAAGGCTCATCGTCAGGTTGGCCGCATCCTTGCCGGCGAGCACGGTCATGCTGCCGGAGTAGGGATAGCTCTTGTCGCCGTTGATGCTGTCGACGACCTTGACGGCGCCCTTGGCGGTCAGCGTGCTCTTCTGCGTCTTGGAGAGATCGGCGCTCTTGCTCTGCTGAGCAAGAAGGCTGTTGAGGATGGTGAGATCCTTGTCGACAGCCGCCGCCCAGGTATCCTCGCCCATCAGGAAGGCGAGCTTGTAGTCATTGTCCCAGAACACGTCGTAGCCGAGCACCTGCGAGAAAAAGCGCAGCGGCACCATGGTGCGGCCCTTGTCGATGTAGGAAACGATGTCCATCTTGACGGTCGAACCATCGGAGAGCGTGATGACGTCCGTGCCGATGACGTGAGTGAAGCTCACGTCACCCATCTTGACGCTTGCGGTGCGAGTGGCGGCGTCATAATCGACGACTGCACCCATAGCCTCGACTGCGACGCGCATGGGCACCATGGTGCGGCCGCCCTTGAGCACAGGCACCGCGTCGGGGAAAGCGACGCATTTGTCGTTCAGGAGAACGTTGATCTGACCGGCGGCAGCGCCGAGCTCCTTGAGCGCCGCGGCACGCTGCTCGGCCTCGGCCTCGGCAAGCTCGGCTTCCAAGGCCGCCCAGTCGAAGTCCTCGTCTTCCGCCGTGTCCGCAGCGTAGGCGGGGACGGCGAGGGAGAGTGCCAGCGTTAACGCCAGCAGCAGGGCAAGAATTTTTTTCATGACAATAGCTCCTTTCAAATGACAGATCAAAAATCAGACAAAGAAATGGGTTACTGCTTAAAATATAACATGAAAGGCTGCGCTTTGCAAGTTTGCAGGCGCAGCCTTTCAGAAAATTTAAGAAGTGGATCATCCCCGTCCGCGGCCGATCAGGCTGCAGAGGAGGAACGCCGCGAGGTCGCAGACGACGACCGTCGCGCCCACGGGGGTGGAGAGCAGATACGACCCCGTGAGCCCGAGGCAGAAGCATATGACCGAGAGCCCCGCGGCAAAGCACACGACAGAGCGGAAGCTCTTGAACACCCGCATCGCGGACAGCGCCGGGAAGATGATGAGGCTCGAGAGCAGCATCGCGCCCATCATGCGCATACCGAGCACGACGGTGAGCGCCGTTAGAACGGACAGGATCGTCTTGTACGTGCCGACGCGCACGCCCGTCGCGCGGGCAAAGGACTCGTCGAACGTGACGGAAAAGAGCTTGTGGTAGAAGAGAATGTAGAGCGCGAGCACGCAGAGCGCGAGCGTGACGCTCAGGATGACGTCCGAGCGCGACATCGCGAGGATGCTGCCGAACATATAGCTGTCGACATCCGTGGTCATGCCGGTCGTGAGCGAGGTGACGATGACGCCGATGGCGAGCGCCGAGGCTGAGAACACCGCAATCATCGCGTCTGCGCTGACGCGGCTCTTTTCCGCGACGTGCATTAGGATGAACGCCGCGATGACCACAACGGGGATGGAAAACCACAGCGGCGCGAAGCCGCATGCCACCGCGACCGACAGCGCGCCGAACGACACGTGGCTCAGCCCGTCGCCGATCATGGAGTAGCGCTTCAAAACGAGCGGCACGCCGAGCAGCGACGCGCACAGCGAGACCAAAATGCCGACGACGAACGCGCGCACGATGAAAGGATAGGCGAACATCGAAAGAAGCAGCTTCATGCGCGCTCACCTCCAAACCGTTTTCCGGCGGGCGAAGACAAAAACTCGCTTACCGTGCCATAAAAGCAGCCCGCGCGGTCGACGCAGAGGATGTGCTTGGCCTCGCGCAGGGCGTTTTCAATGTCGTGCGTGACCATGATGATGGCCATGCCCTCGCGTTCGTTCAAATAGCGCAGCGTTTTGTAAAGGTCCTGCATGCTCGCGGGGTCAAGGCCCGTGACAGGCTCGTCGAGGATGAGCAGGTCATTTGCCGCGCACAGGGCGCGCGCAAGCAGCACGCGCTGCTGCTGCCCGCCCGAGAGCTCGCGGTAGCACTTGTCCTTTAATTCCAGCACGCCGAGCTTGCCGAGGTTCATCAGCGCCGTCGAGCGTTCCTCCGCCGTGTAGAAAAAGCGCGCGCGGCGGTTTGAAAAGCCCGAGAGCACGACCTCTGTGACCGTTGCGGGAAAGTCGCGCTGCGTGGGCGTCTGCTGGGGCAGATATCCGAGCCGCCCCTCGCGCTGGGCAGGGCAGTCGATCCTGCCCGCAAGGGGCGAGAGAAGCCCGAGGAGCGAGCGCAGCAGCGTCGATTTGCCGCTGCCGTTCTCGCCGACGATGCAGAGGTAGTCTCCCGCGCGGACGGTGAGGGTCAGGTGCTCCAAGAGCGGTTTGTGCTCGTAGCCGAGCGTGACGTCCTCGCACGCGAGGACGATGGGCGATTCATTCATTCGTTGAGCCCCTTTCTGAGTGCTTCGTAGTTGCGCTCCATGAGCGTGAGGTAGGTCTCGCCTGCGTCGAAGTCTGCGCGCGAGACGGTCTGCATCGAATATAGGGTGTCGACCGCCGCACCGGTGCACTCACTCACCACAGCGGCGACCTTTTTCGTGCCGAAGTCGATGGTGTAGACCACGGGGATGCTCTCGTTCTCCACCTTGTCGATGAGGAACTTGATCGTCGCAAGCGACGGCTCGGTGTCGCCCGAGCAGCCGTGGAAGGCCGCGCGGTAATCCAGGCCGAATTCGCGGCAGAAGTAGAGCATCGGGAAGCGGTCGGCGAAGACGAGAAGCTTGTGCGGCGCGCTTTCGCAGAGAGAGGCAAAGCGAGCGTCCAGCGCTTCGATCTGCGCGCAGTAGCCATCACAGTTCGCGCGGTAGAAATCCTCGTTTGCGGGATCGGCCTTGCAGATCGCGTCGCAGACGGCGCGGCAGAGGACAACGGCGTTTTTCGGCGACGTCCAGATGTGCTCGTCGTATTCGACCTCGTCGCTGTCGTGCTCATCTTCTTCATGATCGTGGTCATGGTCATCATGGTCATCGTGATCATCGTGGCTGCCATGCTCATGGTCGTGGTCATGGCCGTCCGCGCCCTGCATGCCCTCGACATATTCCTCGTCGAGCGCATCGACGTAGTCCATCATGCGGGCGATGACGGCGATATTTTCGCCCGCGGCGCCCAGCATACTGTCGACCCAGTATTCCCCCTCGCCGCCGTTGTAGAGGAAAACATCGGATTCGGAGATCGTCACGGCGTCGAGCGGCGTGGGCTCGAAGCTGTGCGCCTCGCGCCCCGGCGAGAGCAGAAGCGTTACGTCCGCGCGGTCGCCGACGATGGCGCGGGCGAAGTCATAATAGGGGAAAAGCGTCGCGACGATCTGGATTTTGCCGTCGTCCGCCTTTTCCACAGGCACGGTGCAGGCGGTGAGGGAAAATGCCAGCGCGAGCGCCAAAAAAAAGGAAGCAATGCGTTTCATGCGCCCTCCTGACACTCGCGGCACAGGCCGTAGAACATCGTCTTGCGGGGATTGATGGAAAAGCCGTGCTCATGCTCCAAATGCTCGTAGAGCGGCGCGAGCTGGTGGCAGTCGAGGTGCACGATGCGCCCGCAGCGCTCGCACTTAAAGAGGCAGCAGTCCGACGCGCAGCCGTGGGTGCAGAACTGATAGTATGCGCCCTCATCCGTCGTGACCTTGTGGACGCTGCCCTGCCGCTCGAGCTTTTCAAGCTGCCGGTACACCGTCGCGATGCCGATGTGCTCGCCCTGCTCGCGCAGCGCGTCGACGATCGCCGCCGCGCTGACGGGTTCGTCCGCGCGTTCGGAAAGGCAGTCGAGCACGGCCTTTTGCTGTTTGGTCGTATAGGTCGCCATATTGGCCTCCTGAATTTGAAAATGAAAATCAATTTCAAATTATAACCGAAAATTTTCGCCTGTCAACCCTTTTGCCAAGGAAAATCTTGCCTTTTGCCGGTAAAAATGGTAAATTCAAGGCGAAAGCACCGGAAATGAGAGACTGTGTGCAAGCAGAACTCCGTGGAAAAAGAAAGGAGATTCCGCATGAACTGCCCCTACTGTGCAAAAGAGATGGAGTCCGGCTACCTGCGCGGCGGCAGCGGCTACGAGCTTCTGTGGACGGAAGAGCCGTTCAAGATGACCTCTCTCCCGACCGGAAACGATTTCTTCGTCTGCAAAGCATCCGACGTCTACCGCCCTATCGCCCACCTTTGCCGCACCTGCGGCAAGATCGTCCTGGACATCAAAAAATAAGAAAAGCGCCGCGGCCCAAAGCCCGCAGCGCTTTCCACAAGGATTTATCATGCCGCATTTGCCGCACCGCGGCGAACAGGCCCGCGCACCCCGCCGCATTTGCCGCCCGCAGGCGGCAAATAATCTTAATCGTTTTTTCTGACGACACGTGCGTCAGAAAAAACACTTCTCAGCCCGCAAGTGTGGAATTTGCCCGCCAAGGCGGGCAAATTATGCGCGCAGCGGGCTGCATCCCCCAAAATAAAAGGAACCGTCCCATCGGGACGGTTCCTTTTATTTTGAGTTTGTTTTATTCGTAGATGGGGTACTTCTTGGTCAGGGCGACAACAGCCTCCTGAGCGGCGGTCTTGTTGCCCTCGAAGTCACGGGCGACCATACCCATGATGCGGGCGATCTCCTTCATGTCCTCTTCCTTCAGGCCGCGGGTGGTGGCAGCGGGAGTGCCGACGCGGATACCGGAAGTGACGAACGGCTTCTCGGGGTCGTTGGGGATGGCGTTCTTGTTGACGGTGATGAAGCACTCGTCCAAGCGGCGCTCGATCTCCTTACCGGTGATGTTGAAGTTGCGGACGTCAACGAGCATGAGGTGGTTGTCGGTGCCGCCGGAGACCAGACGGAAGCCTTCAGCCTTCAGACCTTCGGCAAGAACGGCAGCGTTCTTGACGACCTGCTCACCGTAGGCCTTGAACTCGGGCTTGAGCGCCTCGCCGAAGCAGATGGCCTTGGCAGCGATGATGTGCTCGAGCGGGCCGCCCTGGGTGCCGGGGAACACGGCGGAGTCGATCTTCTTGGCCAGGTTGATGGTCTCCATCTCGCCGGTCTCGATGTTCTTCTTAGTGATCTCGTTCTTGCACAGGATCATGCCGCCGCGGGGGCCGCGCAGGGTCTTGTGGGTGGTGGTGGTGACAACGTCAGCATAGGGCACGGGGCTCTCGTGAACGCCAGCGGCGACGAGACCGGCGATGTGGGCCATATCGACCATGAAGAAAGCGCCGACGGAATCAGCGATCTCACGGAACTTGGCGAAGTCGATCTTGCGGGGATAGGCGGAAGCGCCGGCAAGGATCATCTTGGGCTTGCACTCCTGCGCGATGCGGTAGACCTCGTCGTAGTCGATCATTTCGGTCTCATCGTTGAGGGAGTAGGGGACCTGATGGAAGTACTGGCCGGAGATGTTGACCGGGCTGCCGTGGGACAGGTGGCCGCCGTGGGCGAGGTTCATGCCCATGAAGGTGTCGCCGGGCTGGAGCATAGCCTTGAACGCGGCCAGGTTGGCGGAAGCGCCGGAGTGGGGCTGGACGTTGGCATGCTCAGCGCCGAACAGCTTGCAGGCGCGCTGACGGGCGATCTCTTCGGTCTCGTCGACGCAGTAGCAGCCGCCGTAGTAGCGCTTGCCGGGATAGCCCTCGGCGTACTTGTTGGTCAGGCACGTGCCCATAGCCATCATGACAGCCGGGGAGACGATGTTTTCGGAGGCGATCAGCTCGATGTTGCGCTGCTCGCGGTGATACTCCTTCTCAATAGTGGCGCCGACTTCGGGGTCATACTGGGACAGGAATTCCATGGTTTCTTTGATCATGGTGCGTGTTCCTCCTCTGATTTTTCAGTCGATTGATATATTACCGGCGGCTAAGCTGAAAAGTGCGAACTTATGCCGGTTCTCTCACACCTTAGAATAGCAAAAAAAGTAAGGCCCTGTCAAGGAAAACCGGGCCTTGGAGGGACTGAATTTATTAGGGAAAAGAGGAATATCACCTTAAAAACGTAAAAGTGTGCAAAAAGGGTCGAAAAGGGATTGACGCGTGTTGTGCAATCTGCTATGCTGTGCCTGCATGAAGTTTAAATTTTGAAGAGCTTTATGCATCGGCAGAGTAGGAAACCATGTGTTTACGCGAAGAGCGAATAGTGCCGTCGGGATGGGAAGTTGCCCGCGGACGAAAAACCCATGGTTTGCAGTATGGTTTCCGCATCCGCTTGCCACTCAGAAGAGAGTTTAAGTGAGGCCTCTCCTCCGCGTGGTTCCTGCCATCCGGAGGGAGAGGTGTTTTCTTTTTCACCGGATCAAGCCGTTCCGCGCGGCGCCGCAGCCGCGGGAAAATCTTTTGATGAAAAAGGAGGTCCTCACAATGTCCCTTCAGATCGAAGCGCTTTCCCCCATCATGTGGACGATCATCATCGCGGTCGCCCTCGTGCTCATCGCCGCGGTGGTCTTCACGTGGAAGTCCTCGGCCATGTCCACGCGCAAAATGGTCACCATCGCCATGCTGACCGCCGTTTATGTTGTGCTGAACTTTGCCGGTACGGTGCGTCTTGGCTGGATCAACATCTCCGTCGCGTCGCTGCCCGTCATCGTGGGCGCGATGCTCTACGGCCCGGTCGGCGGCCTGCTCGTCGGCCTTCTCGGCGCGTTCATGGGTCAGCTACTCACCTATGGCGTGACCGCGACCACCATCCTGTGGATCCTGCCGCAGGCAGCGCGCGGCCTGCTTGTCGGCGTGTATGCCAAGCACTGCGGCTATAAGTTCTCCAGCGGTCAGCTTACGCTTGCGCTGATCGGCACGGCGCTGGTCGTGACGGCGCTCAACACGGGAGCGATGTATATCGACAGCGTGATCTACAACTACTACAGCTACGCCTATGTTTTCGGCGGCCTGGTGGTGCGTATCATCTCCGGCGCTGCTACGGCGGTGCTGATGGTGTTCGTGGCTCCGCCGGTCGTGAACCTGCTGAACCGCTCGCTCGACACGGTGCGCACGGCGCAATAAAAAAATATTCAAAAAAGAGGGACGCAGTTGAAAACTGCGTCCCTCTTTTTTGAGAAAGATTGCACTCCGCGGCAGCGCACGCGCCATAGGCGCGCACGTTTGCGGAGTGAGAAGAGTTTTTCTGACGCGCATGTCGTCAGAAAAACGATTTTAATTTCTTTCGCGTCTGCGGACGCGAAACTCTGCGAGGCTTATTTTCTGCCATTTTCGACGAGCGACAGGAGAGTCTGCTCGAAGCCGTATTGGTCTTGGAGACGGCGGGATTCGGCGAGCTTTTTGGTGCCGCGGCGGGTAGTGCGATGGCAGCGGAGCATCAGATTTTTCGGCGAGTGAGCAAAGTCGATGAACTCGATGACGTCGACGTCGTAGCCTTCGTCCTCCAGGACCGCTGCGCGGATGGCGTCGGTCAGAAGCGCCGAGAAGCGCTCTTGGAACAGCCCGTGGGAGAGCAGAATGTCGAAGTCGCCGCCCTTTTGGATGGTCTTATTGACCTCGTGCTGGCAGCAGGGGACGGAGAAGATGTGCTCGACGCCGCGGGAGATGGCGTAGTGCAGGGCGTAGTCGGTCGCGACGTCGCAGGCATGGAGCGTGACAAGCATGTCAATGTGCTCGCTGTAGAGCACATCGCGCGTAACATCAGCCACGACGAAGTGAAGATTTGAATAGCCGTAGCGCGCGGCGACCTCATTGCAGTGCTCGACGACGTCTTCTTTGAGGTCATAGCCGATGATCTTCGCGCGCACGCCGCGCTTGACGGCGAAATAGTAGTACAGCACGAACGTGAGGTACGATTTGCCGCAGCCAAAATCGAGAATCGTGATCTCGTCGCGGCCGTAGGCGCGGAACGCGTCGTCCACCAGCTCAATGAAGCGGTTGATCTGCTTATATTTGTCGTACTTCGCCTTGACGATCTTGAAGTCCGGCGTAAATACACCGAGGTCGACAAGGGCGGGGATGTTCTCACCCTCCTGCAAAATGTACTCCTTTTTGCGGTTGTGCGAGGCGGTCACGGCGGCGCGGGCCGCGCCGGACTTGGCGGTGCACTTGTACGCGCCGTTCGTCTTGCGGACGTACTGGCGCGTCTCCGTTTCGGTGCAGAGTGTGACAGAGCGGAACAGGCCGTCGAGCTCCTGCTCGAAGGTCTCGAGCAGTGCGCCGCGCGCGACGTTGCGGTGCGCGACCTTCTGCCCCTGCTGGTATTCGAGCTGGAAAAAGGCCTTCCCGCGCAGCGTTAAGGGCCGCACGGTGACACGCGAGTGCCCGATGCGCGCGACCGGCTCGGCGAGGACGAGCTTGGTGAGCGTGCCGAGACGTTCGGCAAGGTCGGAGGCTACGATGCTCATGCGCCGAACCTCTCTTTGAGCGCAAGGTGCGCGGCGTACAGCTCGTTTTTGCTGTAGGTGTTGTTCTCATCCTTCAAAAGCAGCTTGATCGCGTCCTTGGCGGTGCAGTCGTTCTGCACCATGCAGTCCACAAGCAGCGCCTCAGGCGAGGTGATGTGCTCGACCTCGCGCAGGCGGTAGTCATCGCAGACCTCGACAATGAGGGCATATTCGCCCTTTTCGTAGGTCTCCTTCGCGATGAGCTGGTCCTTGACCTCCTGCGGCGTGCCGCGGAAGGTCATCTCGTGGAGCTTTGTCATGTCGTTGCAGAGGCACAGGCGCAGCTGCGCGTTTTCCTCGATGAAGAAGTCGATGACGCTCATGATGCGCTTGGGAGATTCGTAAAAGGCGTAGGTCGCGGTGTCGCCCTTGCGCATCATCATCAGCACGCGGCGGCGGTCGGCCGTCTCGCGCGGGAAAAAGCCATAGAAGAAAAAGGTCGAGAGGTCAAAGCCCGAGATCGACAGCGCGTTGACCGCGGCGCAGCAGCCAGGCACGCCGACGACGCGAATGCCGTTTTCGACCGCGGCGCGGATGAGCTCGTTGCCGGGGTCGGAGATGCAGGGCGTGCCCGCGTCGGTGATGACGGCGATGTCCTTGCCGGAGGCGAGCTGCTCGATGAACCACTTCGCCTTGCCGTATTCGTTGAACTTGTGGTTGGCGCTCAGACTGTTGCCGCGGATGCCGAGCTTATTGAGCAGCACCACGCTGCGGCGGGTGTCCTCGGCGGCGATGATATCGGCGGTGGACAGGATTTCGCGTCCGCGCTCGGACATGTCGCGCGAGTTGCCGATGGGCGTTGCGACGATATAAAGGGTGCCGGTGGTCTTCTGCTCGTCCATAAGATCCTCCAAAAAGCAAAAATTTCTCATTATGCTGACAGTATAGCCTATTTTCGCCTGCTTGGCAAGGCGGGAGAAGCGGCGGGATTTGCGATTGCTTTTTGCCGCGGGCAAGGTATAATGGAGAAAACTGCCGAACAAAGGAGAATCGGGCATGAAAAAGAGACTGTTCCGCCTGAGCGCGCTCTGCTGCGTCGCGGCGATGACAATAACGACCGGTGCGCAGGCGCTCAGCGTGGAGGAGGCCTACGATATTTTGCAGCGCAGCTATGTTGATAAGCTGCCGCGCGCCGCGCAGGACGCGAAGTCGCTCGACGAGCTTTTTTCCTACACGGACGACTACACGTACTACATGACGGCGGAGGAGTATCAGGCGTTTTTGCAGGGCGTCGAGGGTGATGTGAGCTTTGCCGGCATCGGCGCGGAGATCACCTATGTGCCCGAGGGCATCCGCATCGTCTCCGTCCTCAAGGGCGGCGGCGCAGAGAAGGCGGGCCTTGCCGCGGGCGACATCATCATCGCCATTGAGAGCGAGTCCTGCGCGCCGGGCGGCGCGGAGCACCGCGCCAAGCTCCTCGGCGAAGCGGGGACGAGCGTGACCGTCACCGTCCGCCACGCGGACGGCACGCAGGCGGATTATACCGTTACGCGCGCGCTCGTCACGCAGACGAATACGACCGTCTCGGTCACGGGCGGCGTGGGCTACATCGACTGCGACAGCTTCGGCACGCAGACGGGGACGTATTTTCAAGAGGGCGTGCGCGGGAATGACAGCGCTGTGCACGCGTGGATCGTCGACCTTCGCGGCAACGGCGGGGGGCTGACCTCCGCGGCGGTGTCGGCGCTCGGCGCGTTTTCGGGCAAGGGAGACCTCATCTACTTTGTCGATCAGGACGGCGAGAGCACCGCGCAGAGCTATTCGGGCAAGGACCTGACGGACAAGCCCGCCATCGTGCTGATGGACAGCGGCAGTGCCAGCGCGTCGGAGATCTTTGCGGGCGGCGTGCTCGGCACGGGCAGCGGCATCGTCATCGGCACGCGCAGCTACGGCAAGGGCGTGGCGCAGGTCTTATACGATGAATCGAACTGCCCGTATCTGCACGGCGATGCCGTGAAGGTGACGGCGTACCGCTTCTACTGCGCGGGCGGCAACACGACCGACCGCATCGGCGTGGTGCCGACGCTCTACATCCCGCAGGATCAGGCCGCTGCGGCGGCGCGCCTGCTGAGCGGCGAGAAGACGAAAGACAGCGCGTATCTCCATTTGGTGCTGAACGGCTGCGACTTTTACATTGACATTCCCGCGGCGAAGGAGAGCTCTTCCACCGTGCTGGAGGCCATTTTGACGGCGCTGACGCCGGGCGCTGAGATCTACTGGGGCGAAAACGGCGGAGAGACGAAGCTCACGCTCGCGCAGGCGCGCGAAAAGTGCGGCTTTGCCGCATCGTCCGCGCTCGACTTTTCCGACGTGGCGGACAGCGAGTACGCGCAGAAGATCGATTCGCTTGCGGCGAGCCGCATCGTCTTTGGCGATGGCGGCAAGTTCCGCCCCGACGCGACGATGACGCGCGCGGAGGTCTGCGCGCTGCTCGCGCAGGCGCTTGACCTCTACTCCACGGCGGACGGATACTTTACCGACGTTGCCAAGGGGAGCTGGTACGCGCCCTCTGTGAACGCGATGGCGGCCATCGGCCTTGTCTCCGGCGTGGGCGGGGGAAAATTCGACCCGAACGCGACGATGACACAGGAGGAATTCATCACGGTGCTGGGCAGGCTCGTGGAATTCGTGAATCTGGACGCGCGGGAGTTTTTGGACAAAAACCCGCTGGCCATTTTGCAGCCGTTGCCGAAGTACAAGAGCTTTTCACACTGGGCCATCCGCAGCGCGGAGCTTTTGACGAATTCCGTGTTCGATGAAAACGGCGATGCTGTGAATATGTACTGCATGAGCCTTGAAGATATCGAGCCCCAGGTCCCCATCCTGCGCGAGCAGGCTGCGGCGGCGCTCTATAACGCGCTGCGCACGACGGGCGTGCTCAAGTATTGAGATGGACTGGTACGTCTACATGCTGCGCTGCGAGGATGGCTCGCTCTACACCGGCATTGCCTCAGACGTGGAAAAGCGCTTTGCGATGCACAAGAGCGGACACGGAGCGAAGTACACTCGCTCGCACCCGCCTGTCGCGGTCGTGTACCGCGAGCAATGCAGCGACAAGGGCGCGGCGCTGCGGCGCGAGGCCGCCATCAAGAAGCTGCCGCGCGCGAAAAAACTCGAACTGACGGAGGAAAACTGCGATGCGTGAAACGATCGTCGACCGCGCGTATGCCAAGACGCTCCTGCCGCCGCGCAAAGAAGATGGGCACAAGGGCGACTTCGGCAAGCTCTTAGTCCTCGGCGGCAGCGTGGGCTATACGGGCGCGCCGTATCTGGCGGCGAGTGCGGCGGTGCATTCGGGCTGCGGGCTCGTGTATCTCGGCGTGCCGGAGAGCATCTGGGCGGTTGAGGCGCAAAAGTGCGTGAGCGCAATGCCGTTCCCGCTGCCGGAGACGGACGGAAGGCTCTGTCTCGCCGCGCTCGACAAGATGCAGGACAAGCTCAAAGGCTGCGACGTTTTAGCGCTCGGCCCCGGCCTTGGCCGCGGAAAAGAGACGGAGCAGCTCGTCCACGCGCTTTTGTGGCAGGTGAAAGAGCCGCTGGTGCTGGACGCCGACGGTCTGAACGCCTTGCAGGGCTGCACGGAAAAGCTGGACGTCCGCCGCGGACGCGTGACGATTTTGACGCCGCACGACGGCGAATTTGCGCGCCTGACGGACCGAACGCTCCGGGAGATCGCGTCGAGCGAACGGACAGAGCTTGCGAGCCGCTTTGCCTGCGCTCACGGCTGTATCTTGGTGCTCAAGGGGCACCGGACGCGCATTGCGCTGCCGGACGGGCGGATGCTCGTCAACACAAGCGGCTGCTCCGCGCTTTCAAAGGGTGGGAGCGGGGATGTGCTGACGGGCCTGATCGCGTCGCTTCTGTGCCAGGGCATGGGCGCGGCAGAGGCCGCGGCGCTCGGCGTGTGGCTCCACGGTCGCGCGGGAGAGCTTCTGGCGCAGGAAATGACCGCGTATTGTGCGAGCCCGCGGGAGCTCGTGACGCGGGGACTGGGCCTGGCGTTCCGGGAGCTGCTGGAAGCATAAAAAGGCAAAGAGGAACGAGGCCGCCGCATCGAATGATTCGGCGGCCTGTTTGATAGAAGGGAAGACAGGAAAAGCGCCCCCGATTCGTTCGGGGGGCGCTTTTGCCTATTTTAACAGAGGATGGAAAGGATCACTTTTTGCCGGGGATGCGGTTCGGGTCATCGGCGTGCTTGACAACAAGGCTGGTGAGCGCGAACAGCGCAACGGCGTTGGGAATGACCATGAGATTGTTGAACATATCGCTCAGCTCCCAGACGAGGTCGTTGGACATCATCGTGCCGAGGAAGATGAACACGAGCGCGAGGACGGTGTAGACCACGGTGCTCTTCTTGCCGAAGAGGTAGGAGACGTTGATCTTGCCGAAGAGGTTCCAGCTCAGGATCGTGGAGAAGGCGAAGAAGAACAGGCAGACGGCGACGAACATGTTGCCCGCACTCTCGCCGAAGACGACGCCGAAGGCGGTCTGGGCGAGGTTGGCCTTGCCGAGCACGCCGGTGATGTCACCGACATAGCCGCTCGCGAGAGGGCCGTCCGCCGTGTAAAGGGTGGAGATGATGACGAGCGCGTTGAGCGTCAGGACGACGAAGGTGTCGATGAACACGCCAATCATGGCGACGACGCCCTGGTCGTGCGGGCAGTCAACATTCGCGAGGGCGTGGGCGTGCGGGGTGGAGCCCATACCGGCCTCGTTGGAGAACAGGCCGCGCTTGGCACCCTGAGAAATCGCGGTCTTGATGGCGTAGCCGAAACCGCCGCCGATGATGGCCTGGGGCTGGAAGGCATACTTGAAGATCATGCCGATGGTGGCGGGGACGTACTTGATGCGGATGATCAGGACGATCAGGCCGCCGAGCAGGAAGATAGCCGCCATGATGGGGACGACCTTCTCCGTGACGGAGGCGAGGCGCTGTACGCCGCCAAGGAAGATGAACGCGCAGATCGCGACGAGGATGATACCGACGATCCAGGAGGGAATGCCGAAGGCGGTCTGCATCGTGGAGCCGATGGAGTTGGACTGCACCATGCAGCCGAAGAAGCCGAGTGCCAGCGTGATGGCGACGGCGAAGAAGCCGGCGAGGAACTTGCCGAAGCCGCCCTTAAAGGCCGTCGTGATGTAGTAGACAGGACCGCCCTTGACGTTGCCGTCCTTTTCGACGATGCGGGTCTCCTGGGCGAGCGTCGCTTCCGCGTAGATCGTGGCCATGCCGAAGAAGGCGATGATCCACATCCAGAAGATGGCGCCGGGGCCGCCGGTCAGGATCGCGCCGGACGCGCCGACGATGTTGCCCGTGCCGACCTGAGCGGCGATGGCGGTGGCGAGCGCCTGGAACGAGCTCATGCCGCTGTCATGCTTCTTGCCGCGCAGCGACAGGTTGCCGAACACGCTGTTCCAGCCCTCTTTGAAGCAGCGGACCTGCACGAAGCGGGTCTTGATGGAGTACCAAAGGCCCACGCCGAGCAGCAGGAACACAAGAATGTAGTTGCTGAGGTATTCGTTGATCTTGGTTACAATGGGAAATAACGCGCTTTCAATGGATGCAAACATTTCTCTCTCCTCTAAAAACAAAAGAAGTTGCCGATACGAAAATCAGCAACTCCGGAAGTGTCATTCAATTGAGCGGGGAGGAGAAACGGTGCGACGACGTAAAAACGTCCTGCTTCTCTGTCCCTTTGCCTGAGAGATTCGACCACCATGGCCTTGCACCTTCGGCACTCAATTCAATGAGTTCTCCAGAGTTTCCTCGGCTTCCGGTTTGCGAGATCCCGAAAGCGTCATCGGTAGATATTCGTTTGTTTCAGCAGTAAAAGCGTAACATGCCGTAAAGAAGAAGTCAAGAGAAGCGGCGGCTTCAAAACCGCCAAAGATTCATCAAAAATATTATGCAAATTGATGATGAACTTTTATTTTTTTAATGAATAGAAAATGGAATACCATTCCGAAAAGGAATTGCCCGCAATGACATTAAAAAGTGTAGTCGGGAGGCGCAAAAAAGAGCGCGGCTTTTTGAAAAAAGCCGCGCTCTTTTGTACTCTTGCGGAAAAGTTCAGTCCTTTTTGCGGTCGGACAGGCGTTCGGGCGTGTGGGAATGCCTGACGACGTGGCTCGTCAGGGCGAGCAGGGCGATGGCGTTGGGGATGACCATGAGCTGGTTGAGCATGTCGCTCAGCTCCCAGACGAGGTCGTTGGACATCGTGGTGCCGAGGAAGATGAAAATCAGCGCGAGCAGCGTGTAGACGTTGGCGCTTTTTTTGCCGAAGAGGTAGACCATGTTGATCTTGCCGAACAGGTTCCAGCTCAGGATCGTGGAGAACGCGAAGAAGAACAGGCAGATCGCGACGAACATACTGCCCGCCTTGTAGCCGAACACCGTGCCGAACGCGCACTGGGCAAGGTTCGTCTTATTGAAGGTGCTGCTCAGCGCCGCTGCGCCGCAGCCGGCGAGCGGGCCATCGCCTGCGTAAAGTGTGGAGATGATGACGAGGGCGTTGAGCGTCAGAATGATGAACATGTCGATGAACACGCCGATGATGGCGACCGTGCCCTGCTCGTGCGGATTTTTGACGTTGGCGAGCGCGTGGGCGTGGGGCGTGGAGCCCATACCGGCCTCGTTGGAAAAGAGGCCGCGCTTCGCGCCCTGGGAGATGGCGAGCTTGATGGCGTAGCCGAAGCCGCCGCCGACGATGGCCTCCGGCTCAAAGGCGTAGCGGAAGATCATGGCAAAGGTCTCGGGAATGTACTTGATGCGAACGACAAGCACGATGAAGCCGCCGAAGAGGAATACCGCCGCCATGAGCGGCACGACCTTTTCCGTCACGGACGCAAGGCGCTGCACGCCGCCGAGGAAGATGAAGGCGCAGATGACGATCAGCACGATGCCGACGACCCAGGACGGGATGCCAAACGCGGTCTCCATCGTCGCGCCGATGGAATTGGACTGCACCATGCAGCCCATGAAGCCGAGCGCCAGCGTGATGGCGACGGCGAAGAAGCCCGCGAGAAACTTGCCGAATTTCCCCTTGAAGGCTGTCGTAATGTAGTAGACAGGACCGCCCTTGATCGTGCCGTCGGGCTCGACGATGCGCGTCTCCTGCGCGAGCGTCGCTTCCGCGTAGATCGTGGCCATGCCGAAAAACGAGATGACCCACATCCAGAACACCGCGCCCGGACCGCCGGTGAGGATCGCGCCCGCGACGCCGACGATGATGCCGGTGCCGACCTGGGCGGCGATGGCAGTGGCGAGCGCCTGAAACGAGCTCATTCCGCCGCCGCCCTTCTTGCCGTTGAGGGTGATGTTGCCGAACACGCGGTTCCAGCCCTCCTTAAAGCAGCGGACCTGCACGCAGCGCGTTTTGATCGTGTACCAGATGCCGACGCCGAGCAGCAGGATGACCAAAACGTAGTTGCTGAGGTATTCGTTGATGGTCTGAACGATAGGGAAAAGGGTGGTCTCGAATGATGAAGCCATGATGCTCTCCTTATATTGTAAAGTCGAAAATGCAAAAAATAAAAAGCTGCCGATCCAACAGAAGATCGACAGCTTAAAAAACAATAGAGAGAAAAAGTGAGGACGGAAAAACCGGCATGGTGCCGATGCTCTCCGTCCTTTTGCCTGAGAGATTCAGCCTTAACAATTTTAGACAAGGCCTTGCCCCTTCGGCACCCAACTGAATGAGTTCTCCAGAGTTTTCCAGCGTTTTCAGTTTCAAATAGATCCTGAAAACCGTGTATCTTCGCTCGTTGCAGCGAAAAAGAGGGTAACATGCCGCAAAAATCTTGTCAAGAAAATCGCCCTGGCGAAAATGACAAAAATTATGCAGACTCGATGTGCAAAATGACGGAAACCTTGCAGAATTTAAACGGAAACGGATTTGCCCTGTAATTTTTCAAGCACATCGCGGGCAAAACGTTCGGTTGCGGCGCTGGGCGAAACGTTGCGCAGCATGCAGAGGTCGACGGTGCGCGGCGGGATGGAAAAAGCGGTGGAAAGCTCGCGGATCTCGCCCGCGGCGAGCTCGCCCTGGACGAATTCGCGCGTGACGCCCGCAACGCCGAAGCCAATCTTCGCCAGGTCGACAAGAAGGCTGCGCGCGCCGAGCTCGATCTCCGGCGTGAGCCTGACGCCGCTTTGGAGGAAGTATTTTTCAAGGTAGGTGCGCGAGGAGGCCTTCTTTTCAAGAAGAATGAGCGGGAATGCGGCAATCTCCTCGGTCGTGTAGGCGCGGGTGAAGTCGCAGGGGTAGTCCGGCGCGGCGACAAAGCAGGAATGCGTTTCAAAGCAGGGGATGTGCTCTAAGTCGTCCGCATCGCCGGGGGCGCTCGCAAAGGCGATATCGACCCTTCCGGCGCGGAGAAGCCCCAGCACCTTATAGCTGCGGCCGCTGATGATGCGGATGTGGATGTTGGGATGGCGGCGGTGGAAGGCGTCGAGGTGCGGCAGGAGAAACTGGCTCGTCACGGTGTCGCTCGCGCCGATGACGAGCGTGCCGGCCTGAAGCGTGCGCGACTGCTGCAATTTGTCCTCGCCGGTCTCGAGAAGACCCATGGCGCTGCGCACATATTCAAATAAGAGGCGGCCGTCCTCAGTGAGCGTGACGCCGCGCGGCGAGCGCAGGAAAAGACGCGTGCCGAGCTGCTGCTCGAGCTGCTTGACGCTCTGGCTGACGGCGGACTGCGAAAGGTAGAGATTCTCCGCTGCCAGGGAAATATTCCCGGCCTCGGCGACCTCGCGGAAGACGCGGTAAAGCTCCAGCTTGACCATTTGGCAAACCCTCCTGATCTTAAACCATAAGAATGACTTATATTTATTATCAAAAAACGATGTTTTACTTATCCCTATACCGTGATTATAATACTAAACTGTATGACTTTGCAAGAGCGCCTTGTGCGCTGACTATAAAGTAAAAAGGAGATCAAGATGAGAACGATCGGAACTGTCGTGCGCGGCGTGCGCGCACCCATCATCCGCGAGGGAGATAACATTGCTGAGGTCGCTGCCGCTTCCGTGATGGAAGTGTGGAAGGAAGCGGGCATTGAGCCGCGCGACCGCGATGTCGTCGCCGTGACGGAATCCGTCGTGGCGCGTGCGCAGGGCAACTACGCAACGCTCGACCAGATCGCGAAAGACGTGCGCGAAAAGACCGGCGGCGGCACCGTGGGCGTCGCGTTCCCAATCCTGAGCCGCAACCGCTTCTCCCTGCTGCTGCGCGGCATGGCGATGGGCTGCAAGAAGATCGTGCTGCTGCTCTCCTACCCCTCTGACGAGGTGGGCAACGGCCTTGTCGACTGGGACAAGCTCGACGAGGCGGGCGTCGACCCGTACAGCGATGTTCTGACGCTCGAACAATTCCGCGAGAAATTCGGCGCGGCGGTGCACCCGTTCACGGGCGTCGACTACATCGACTTCTACTCCGGCATCATCACCGACGCCGGCGCTGAGGTCGAGGTCATCTTCGGCAATCGCGTGCAGACGCTGTGCGACTACACCGACGCCGTCATCACCTGCGACATCCACACCCGCGCGCGCAGCAAGCGCCTGCTCAAGGCTGCTGGCGCCCGCGTGGTGCTCGGCCTCGACGATCTGCTCAACAGAAGCGTCGACGGCAGCGGCTACAACGCCGAATACGGACTGCTCGGCTCCAACAAGGCGACCGAGGAGACCGTTAAGCTCTTCCCGCGCGACTGCATGGCCGTGGCCGAGGAACTGGGCGAGAGACTCAGCAAGGCCAGCGGCAAGCACATCGAGGCTATGGTCTACGGCGACGGTGCGTTCAAAGACCCCGTCGGCAAGATCTGGGAGCTCGCCGACCCCGTCGTCTCCCCCGGCTACACCAAGGGCCTTGTCGGCACGCCGAACGAGCTGAAGCTCAAGTACCTCGCCGACAATGACTTCGGCGATCTCAAGGGCGAGGCGCTGAAGGAAGCCATCGAAGAGCGCATCCGCGAGAAGACCAGCGAGAGCCTGGTCGGCAACATGGTGTCCGAGGGCACGACGCCCCGCCGCCTGACCGACCTGATCGGCTCGCTCTGCGACCTGACGAGCGGCAGCGGCGACAAGGGCACGCCCATCGTCTACATTCAGGGCTACTTCGACAACTATTCCAACGACTAAGCCACGAACAGAATATAAAAAATCGCACCTCGTTCGAGGTGCGATTTTTTGCGCTTGTTTTTTGTTATTCGGCGCGCTTGCGCGTCTTTTCGAGCGCATCGGCGGCGGCGTTCAGCCATGTGCCCTCGAACTCTTCGATCTTGCCCGCGTCCACGAAGGCGGCGAGCTTCGGGTCGATGGGCATCTGGGCGAGGAGGGGAAGATTGTGGCGCTTTGCGGCCTCTTCGCTCTTGCCCTCGCCGAAGAGGTAGATCTTTTTGCCGCAGTCAGGGCAGGCGACATAGCTCATGTTTTCCACGACGCCGACGATGGGCACATCCATCTTTTCGGCCATCTTCACGGCCTTCTCCACGACCATGGAAACGAGCTCCTGCGGGGAGGTGACGACGATGATGCCGTCGAGCGCAATGGACTGGAAGACGCTCAGCGGCACGTCGCCCGTGCCGGGGGGCATATCGACGAACAGATAGTCCACATCCCAAGCAACATCCGTCCAGAACTGCTGGACGACACCGCCGATGACGGGGCCGCGCCAGATGACGGGATCGGTCTCATCCTCCAAAAGCAGGTTGATGGACATGACCTCGATGCCGCTGTGGCTGACGCAGGGGTAGAGCGCGGTCTGCGTGCCGACGGCCTTGTCGTGCACGCCGAAGGCCTGCGGGATGGAGGGACCGGTGATATCGGCGTCCATGACGCCGACCTTGTAACCTCGGCGGTGCAGCGTGACGGCGAGCTGGCTCGTGACCATGGACTTGCCGACGCCGCCCTTGCCGGACACAACGCCGAACACCTTGCCGATGTGGCTTTCGGGGTGCGGCGCTTTGCGCAGGGATTGCGGCGTTGCACGCTCAGCGCAGCTCTCGCCGCAGGTAGAGCAATTATGGGTGCATTCGCTCATAGATCAGTATTCTCCTTTGCTGCGTGGTGTGCCGCCGGTTGGCCAGCGGCGCGCTTAGTTTATACCGTTTGCGCGCGGAAGTCAACCTCGCGCGGCTTGGCAAATTACGCCTTGCGCTCATCGCCGAAGAGCTCGTCGGCAGCTTTCTTGGCCACGGTCTCGCTCTCGTTCAGGCGGGCGCGGATCGCGGCGAGCAGGTCTTCACGCGACTTGCGGATGTCGGGGTGGGAGTGGAGCAGGCGGCGCTCGAAGATATCCGCGCCGTCACGCAGCATGCGGGCGCGCTCGCGTACCTCGGCACGGCGCTCGGCCTTGCGCTCCTGGCTCTCCTCACGCTTTTCGGCGACATAGTCCTTGAGCTCCGATTGCAGCTCGCGCAGCTTGCCCATCTGAGCGCTGAGCTGGATGGCGCTGCGGATGGAGAGCACGGTGTCCATCAGATAGATGCCGAAGATGAAGGACGCAAGCGGCACGGTGATGGTAGAGCCGAGATTCACGATGCGCTCCCACAGCCAGGGCTGGACAAGGTGGCACAGCAGCACGCACGCAAGGCCAAAGCACATGGAGTTCAGAAGGCACACACGGCCATTGATCTGAAATTTATAATGAGAGTAGTCCCACCAGCGCATGTGGAAGAGCTTTTCCATGATCCAGCTCGTGAAGTATTCAAGGATCGACGTGACGATCGCACCGAAGATGAACGTGAGCACCGGATTCTGGAAGCCGCCGTGCAGAAGATACAGCACGAGCAGCGCGCCATGGCCGTAAATGGGGCAGAGAAAGCCGTTGAGGAAGCCTCTCTTTTCGCAGATGTGACCCTTGGGGATGGAGCAGTATAGCATCTCGCCGCACCAGCCGAGGGTGCTGTACGCGATGTAGAGCAAAAACAGCTCACAGATGTCTTCGAAGTTGGAAGGCAGGGGAAGGGCTTGCAGTGTGGTCATTCAATTTCTCCTTTATCAATTTGGGATTATAGGGACAGGAATGTGACGCCGTCGCGGCCGGAGAGATACGCGCTCTCGCGGTGCTGGCAGGTGAAAAGCAGAATTTGACGGGATTTGCTTTCCTCTAATAAAAGCTCGAGCGCGGCGCAGCAGCGCTCGTCGTCGAAGCGGACAAGTGCGTCGTCGAGCACGATGGGCGGGGGATCGTCCGCGGGCAGGGCGCTTTCGCAGATGGCGAGGCGCACGGCAAGATACAGCTGGTCGAGCGTGCCGAGGCTCAAAAGCTGTGCGTCATGGGAAACACTCTCGCCCGTTTCGCCCGCCTGCGCGGAAAACGTGCGGTCAAGCAGGACGCTTTCGTATTTGCCGCCCGTCAGGCGGGAGAAAAGCTCGCCGGCGCGGCGGCTGAGTGCGGGAGAAAAGCGGTTTTGCAGTGCGGTGTTCGCGCTTTGCAGCGATTCCATCGCGAGGGCGATGGCGTCGTATTCCGCTTGTTTTTGTGCAAGCTCGTCGCGCTTCTGCGTGAGTGCGGCTTCAAGCTCGGCGGCGTCGCCGATGGCGCGGCAGCGGCCGGAGGCGTAGTCAAAGGTGCTCTGCGCTTCACGACGGCACCGTGCGAGCGCGTCGAGCGCAGTTTGCAGCTCCGCACGGGAGCGTGCGGGGCGCACAACTGGCTCGTCGGGAACGTCACCCTTCGGCGCGCGGGCGGAAAGCAGCTCGCAGCGCAGCGACAGGTCGCGCGCCTCGCGCGTCAGGGCGTCCAGCTCGGCGTATTTTTGCAGCGCGGCGTCGAGATATGCGCCAACGCGGGAGATGTCGCCCGCGGGGATGAGCACGAGCAGCTCGCGCGCGGCGGCATCATACAGCTTTTGCTGTGCGGCGGCGTCGGAACGCGCATCGCGCAGGGCTTGCTCTAAGACACCGCGCTTTTCCTCATGTGCGGCGCGAACTTTGCGTGCGTTGTTCCAGTTTAAGACAAGAAGTGCAGCCAGCGCAGCGCCGGAGACGATGCACCCGGCCAGAGCGACAGGGCTGGGCAATGCGGAAACAAATATAAAGAGCGGCAATAGCACGGCGCTTACTATTATATAAGGTAATAGTGAGCGCGGGCGCTCGGCGGGCCTTGCGTCAAAATCAGACAGAGCAGCTTCGGCGTCATCACAGCGCTTCTGCGCGTCCGCGGCCTCGGCCTTCAAAGAAGAGAGTGCGTTGAGCCTTGCGCGGCCCTGCTCCAGCGCGTCGCGCGCGGGCACATTCTGCTCGATCAGTGCGCGGCGGAGATGTTCGGCTTTGTTTTCGGTGCTCTGCCATGCCTGCTGCGCTTCTGCGGCGGCGCGGCGGGCGTCTTGCGCATCGCAGAGATCGTGTGCGCGGAGCTGTTCGCGCAGCGAGGCTTCCTCGGCATCGAATGAGGCGAGGGCTTCCTCGGCCTTGCGCTTGCTGCGCGTGAGCTGAGAGAGCTCGTCGAGCGCGCGCTCCTGCGCGCTGATCTCGGACTCGAGTGCAGGAATGCGGCCGGATTTGTTGTATTTGCGGGCGTTGAGCTGCTTTTTGAGCGCGGCGGACGCTTCGCTGAACGACTGACCCTCTTCGCCCGTGGTGATGAGCGCGGCGATGCGGCGCTCAAGCTCGGCGCTCGCGTCGACCGTCAGGCTGCTCTGGCGGATGAACGCGCTGCGCTCGTAGACCTCGCACGGGACGCCGAGCAGCGTTTCGCCGCAGTCAGCGGCGGTCAGACCGTCGACCGCTTCGCCGCTGCCGGTGTAGACGGCGGAAAAGCGCCCCATGGGACTGTTCGCGCGCGCAGTGTCGCGCTGCAAAGTGATGTCGCCCTTTTGACATGTGAGCGCCAGCGTGCCGCGCATCGGCGAGAGCGACCAGGGAGCGTAGCGGTTCTTATCTGCCATCGCCCCACGTTCCCGCGGCGGAAAGCCGTAGAGCATCACGCGAAGAAACGCGAGCAGCGTCGACTTGCCGGACTCATTCGGCGCTTCTATAATATTAAGACCTTTCGAAAACGAGAGAGAACGGTGCTCCAGCTTCCCGAAAGTTGCCTCAATATGTTGGAAATCCAATGGAAATACCTCCAAAATGAAACAGTTCTCCTATTATAACATCTATGGATGGATTTGTCTCTATCTGGCTCTGAAAAAATAATTTGAAAAAAGTGAAAAAAGGTGTTGACAAAAGGGACGGTAGGTGCTAAGATAACACCTGTTCCGCGAATGGAGCGTGCACCTTGTAAATTAAACAACGAAACTTTGACAAGCACCAGATGAAAAACTGTGCGAAATGCACAGAGCTTGCGAGGAGGACGGTTGAGTCAATTACGTCTGAATCGTAAGGATAAAAAGTTTTAAGCTATGACAAATAGCTCGATAAAGATTAGCTCAGACTTAGGTCTGTGTTGATACCATTTTATTGAGAGTTTGATCCTGGCTCAGGACGAACGCTGGCGGCGTGCTTAACACATGCAAGTCGAACGAGAATCTACTGAAAGAGTTTTCGGACAATGGATGTAGAGGAAAGTGGCGGACGGGTGAGTAACGCGTGAGGAACCTGCCTTGAAGAGGGGGACAACAGTTGGAAACGACTGCTAATACCGCATGACGCATAGAGGTCGCATGATTTTTATGCCAAAGATTTATCGCTTCAAGATGGCCTCGCGTCTGATTAGCTAGTTGGCGGGGTAACGGCCCACCAAGGCGACGATCAGTAGCCGGACTGAGAGGTTGAACGGCCACATTGGGACTGAGATACGGCCCAGACTCCTACGGGAGGCAGCAGTGGGGAATATTGCACAATGGGCGCAAGCCTGATGCAGCGACGCCGCGTGCGGGATGACGGCCTTCGGGTTGTAAACCGCTTTTGATCGGGAGCAAGCCTTCGGGTGAGTGTACCTTTCGAATAAGCACCGGCTAACTACGTGCCAGCAGCCGCGGTAATACGTAGGGTGCAAGCGTTATCCGGAATTATTGGGCGTAAAGGGCTCGTAGGCGGTTCGTCGCGTCCGGTGTGAAAGTCCATCGCTTAACGGTGGATCTGCGCCGGGTACGGGCGGGCTGGAGTGCGGTAGGGGAGACTGGAATTCCCGGTGTAACGGTGGAATGTGTAGATATCGGGAAGAACACCAATGGCGAAGGCAGGTCTCTGGGCCGTTACTGACGCTGAGGAGCGAAAGCGTGGGGAGCGAACAGGATTAGATACCCTGGTAGTCCACGCCGTAAACGGTGGATGCTGGATGTGGGGCCCGTTCCACGGGTTCCGTGTCGGAGCTAACGCGTTAAGCATCCCGCCTGGGGAGTACGGCCGCAAGGCTAAAACTCAAAGAAATTGACGGGGGCCCGCACAAGCGGCGGAGCATGCGGATTAATTCGATGCAACGCGAAGAACCTTACCTGGGCTTGACATGTTCCCGACAGCCGTAGAGATATGGCCTCCCTTCGGGGCGGGTTCACAGGTGGTGCATGGTCGTCGTCAGCTCGTGTCGTGAGATGTTGGGTTAAGTCCCGCAACGAGCGCAACCCTCGCCCTGTGTTGCCAGCACGTCATGGTGGGAACTCACGGGGGACCGCCGGGGTCAACTCGGAGGAAGGTGGGGATGACGTCAGATCATCATGCCCCTTACGTCCAGGGCTTCACGCATGCTACAATGGCCGGTACAACGGGATGCGACACGGCGACGTGGAGCGGATCCCTGAAAACCGGTCTCAGTTCGGATTGGAGTCTGCAACCCGACTCCATGAAGGCGGAGTCGCTAGTAATCGCGGATCAGCAACGCCGCGGTGAATGCGTTCCCGGGCCTTGTACACACCGCCCGTCAAGTCATGAAAGTGGGTAGCACCCGAAGCCGGTGGCCTAACCCTTTGTGGATGGAGCCGTCTAAGGTGAGACTCGTGATTGGGACTAAGTCGTAACAAGGTAGCCGTACCGGAAGGTGCGGCTGGATCACCTCCTTTCTACGGAGTTTTTCAGGACGCCGGTCTGGCGTCCGTCGTGTGGCCCATGCGCCGGGGATCGTCTCCGGTCTGGCGTGGGCGTGCTGGTGTGGAAGAGATCGTTGGCTTCGCGGGTCCTTGGGGCCTTGCGGGGAGTGGTATGGGTATGCTTTTGGGTTCCCGGACCGCCACCCGCATCCGTTTTGGGTGCGTGCGGTTTTCCGGATGCCCCTGGCGGGACGCCGTCGGCCTTGCGGGCCGCGGGTCGGGTCCGGTCGGGGTGCGTGGTGGTTTGAGAACTGGATAGTGGACGCGAGCAATGCAGGATTTGTTGTCCTGCTTGCTTTATCGCGATTTCGCCAGGCTTCTTTTTTGGAGTCTGGTTTCGAGATCGATCGTTTTGTGATCATTTTTTACAGTGTGATGATTTGTCGTCTGGCGTTTGAAGCTATCATTAGGGTTTTTCGGGGCGTGTGCCGCCCTGAAGGGCGTATGGTGGATGCCTTGGCAGACAGTACCGATGAAGGACGTTTGAGGATGCGATAAGCCTCGGGGAGCCTCCAACATGGCTTCGATCCGAGGATTTCCGAATGGGGCAACCCGCCGGCCGTCATGGGCCGGCACGGAACCTTGTTGTTCCGGGGGTACGCAGGGAAGTGAAACATCTCAGTACCTGCAGGAAGGGATACTCCGTGAGTAGTGGCGAGCGAAAGCGGATCAGACCAAACCATGGGCGCGTGATACCCGTCGGGGGTTGCGTTCGTGGTGTTGCGGGAGCGTGTGTCCCGGTTCCGACGGACCGGGCGGGAGTCATAAAACGGCTTGCCAGGGGAACAGGCTTGAAGGCCTGGCCGCAGAGGGTGCCAGCCCCGTACCTGGAAGCTTGCCGTCTTCCGATCATGTGTCCCAAGTAGCGCGGGCCTCGTGGAATCCCGTGTGAATCGGCCCCGACCGTGGGGTAAGTCTAAGCATACCTGTCTGACCGATAGCGTACCAGTACCGTGAGGGAAAGGTGAAAAGCACCCCGGGAGGGGAGTGAAAGAGTTCCTGAAACCGTGCGCCTACAATCCGTCGGAGCCTCCTTGTGGGGTGACGGCGTGCCTATCGAAAAATGAGTCTGCGAGTCAGTGGTGCGTGGCGAGGCTAACCCGTGGTGGGGGAGCCGTAGCGAAGGCGAGTCTCAAAAGGCGTTTTGAGTCGCGCGCCCTGGACCCGAAGCGGGATGATCTAGCCCTGGGCAGGTTGAAGCGCGGGTAAGACCGCGTGGAGGACCGAACCCACCTGGGTTGAAAACCGGGGGGATGACCTGGGGCTAGGGGTGAAAGGCCAATCAAATTCCGTGATAGCTGGTTCTCTCCGAAATGCATTTAGGTGCAGCGTCGGTTGATTGCATCGCGGGGGTAGAGCTACTGGATGCTTGCGGGCCCGTGTCGGGTACCAATAGCAGCCAAACTCCGAATACCGTGGATGTGTATTCCGGCAGTGAGTCGGCGGGGGATAAGCTCCGTCGTCGAGAGGGAGACAGCCCAGATCGTCGTCTAAGGTCCCGAAGCGTGTGCTAAGTGGGAAAGGATGTGGAGTCGCATAGACAGCCAGGAGGTTGGCTCAGAAGCAGCCATCCTTGAAAGAGTGCGTAACAGC